>Ga0208958_1001031_pt1 | contig 29797 bp, 26 predicted proteins | sample RifOxyB1_FD_184032 | JGI IMG/M metagenome (GOLD analysis project Ga0208958, IMG submission 184032) | Soil microbial communities from Rifle, Colorado - Rifle Oxygen_injection B1 (SPAdes) | ecosystem: Environmental > Terrestrial > Deep subsurface > Rock core/Sediment | place: Rifle, Colorado...
TAAATTATCATTTCCATTATTTTCTACTTTAATTTGAACATTGATAGTTTCTCCAGGAGTAAATTCATCACCTGAATCTGGATTTTCAATTCTAATGTCCAAATCGTCTCCTTGAACACCTTCTTCACAAAGTTCAGTTTCGATATTTACTGATACATCAATATTATCACTAATAGCTGCAGAACCAGTAGCACTAACCAATAAACTTCCTGAATAATCTCCAATAGATACTGAAGAATCTGGGTCAGCAGATAAAGTAACTTCCATTGAATCGCCAGGTGCTAAAGAGCTACTTGGTGAAGTTGTTTTTATTGTAATCTCATCTTCATCATCATCTAATATTTTTCCACTATCTCCATCATCACTTGTGAAACTCAAGCTCCATGATGTTAATGTAGTACTTCCAGTATTTGTAATAGTTAATTTTTCAGATTCAACATCTCCATAAGATTCCAACTCAATTGGGTCTGGACTTACAGTGAATGCATCTTTTGAACTAACTGTCAATGTATAAGAATCTGTAGCTGTATTTGTTCCATCATTTGATGTTATTGTTCCTGTATAAACTCCAGCTGCAGTGCTAGGTACAGTAATTGTGAATGCTACAGTTGCAGAACTTCCTGCTGTAACAGCTGTGCTTTCAATAGTAGGTGCACTAATAGTATTTCCACTTGCATCAACTAAGGTTGAGCTTGTACTTGTAACAGTTATATCTGTTGCTCCATTATTTGTTAAACTTAAAGTAAAACTAACGGAGTCAGCAGGATTTCCTGATCCATCTGTGCTTGCAATTTCTAAGTCAGCAGCTGATGCTACACTTAAAACCAATGCAAACATTAATATTAAACTTACGATTAGTCTTTTCATTATGATTCCTCCTCGAAATCTTACTTAAAAACCTCTATATGTTCATTTTTAAAGGTTATGGTGCATATTTTCTATTTTTGTCCCAACTTGGAGACTAAACTTTTAGGCTAACTACCTTAGAAATACCCTCTTGCATTGTAACTCCATAAATCGTACTTGCCTCAGAAATAATTGCATCATTGTGTGAAATTACAATATATTGTGCACCATTAGAATATTTTGCAATCAATTTTGATAATAATTCTGAATTTTTCTTATCCAAAGCTGCATCTACTTCATCCATTAAATAAAACCATGAAGGTTCAAATTCCTGAATTGCAAAGATAAATGATAATGCGGTTAAAGTTTTCTCCCCTCCGGATAAACTCTTGATATCTAAGTATTTGCTTCCTACAATTTTAACTCTAATATCAACTCCACCTTCAAATACATTTTCAGGATTTTCTAAAACTAATTCTGCTTCACCTTTTGTTGATAATGAAGAGAATATTTCTTTAAAATTTCTTTCTAACAACTTGAATGTTTTCATAAAAGTTTCTTGTTTTTTACTTTCTATTTCAAACATCATTTTTAGTACATCATCTTTTTCTAATTTCAATCTATCAAACTTATCTATTAGATTTTTATATTCCTCATCAACTTTCTCATAAATTTCCAACGCACGAAGATTAACATTTCCTAAGTTTCTCAGATGATTTTCAAAGTTCTTGATTTCAGCATTCAATTCATCTAACTCAATTCCTCTTCTTAATTGAATATCCTTATACATCTCAAATTCTTTTCTTAATCCTTCAGCTTCCCCACCCAAAATTGCCTTTTTGATTGATACATCATTCCTAGAATTTTCAATACCCCTTATCCTCTCTTCATTTCTAATTAATACTAAATCTTTCTTTTGTATAAATTCTTCAAATTTAGTTCTCTTGTTAAACATTTCTTTATATTCAGCATAAAATTCTTTTTGTGTTTTTTCTTTAATCTTCAAAATATCATTATTTGCTTTCAAATCTTCACTTAAATCTTTCAATTCTTTACTAAATGATTCATTTTCTTTATCTAAGCTTTTTAAAATACTCAGCACTTTCTCTTTTTCAGAATTATACAAATCAATTTGATTATTTATAGAATTATTTTCAGATTCATTTTTAATTTTTGTCTCTCTATAACTTTGTCTTTGTAATTCAAATGCTTCAAGTTCTTTACTCATTTCAGAACTTCCTGATCTTGTAATAGTTCCTATTTGTTCTTGCCTTTGTTGCTTCAATTTATCTAATTCTTTTTCAATCTTAACAACTTCATCAATAACACCTTTTGATTTGGTATCAATTTCTTTTACTTGCAACAATAACTCTTTTCTCTTAGTTTCTATTTCTTTGAAATCTTCAGTTCCAATTGCAACTTCTGCAACTTTAATCTCTGCTTCAAGTACAGCCTTTCTCTCTCTAAAATAAACTATTTCTTCATCATTATCCATCTTTTTCTTTTCAATATGATTAATCATTTCAGTCAATTTCTCAATCTCATTCTCTGTTTTTTCTAATCCCTCAGAAACTTCTTTTTGTTGGAACCCTAATCCTGATTCTCTTCTAAATCCTCCAATCATTGCTCCAGAGACTTCAATTAAATCTCCAGTTAAACTAACCATCCTAGCTCTACCTATTCCAATTTTTCTTGCAACATTAATATCATCAACAACTAAAGTTCCACCTAATACATATTTGAAAACTGTTGAGAATTTAGATTCATGTTTTACTAAATCCATAGCTAAACCCTGCACTCCTTCTGCTTTAGCAAGTTTCTTTTCTTCTTCAGAAATATTCCTTTCTTGCAATTTATTTAATGGTAAAAATGTAACAACTCCTAATTTTTTTTCTTTCAAAAATTGAATACATTTTGCAGCAACTGCGTCTGTGGAAACAACAATACTTTTCAATCTTTGTCCTGCTGCAACTTCCATAGCCATAGAATATTTTCCTGGAACTTGCCCCAAATCTGAAACAGTTCCATAAACACCAGGCACATTTTGTTCAATAATTCTCTTAATTGCAACATCCCCTGAAGAAAACTCTTTTATCCCAATATTTTTTGTTCTTAATCTTGCATACTCTTCTTGGGAATCCATCAGATTTTTTCTAGATGTGCTTAATTGCGAAGCATAAACACTACTACTATTCAAAGCATCTGATAATTTTTTAATAACTTGCTTAAATTCTTCTCTGTTATTTTTTAACTTCAGTAATTTTTCTTCATCCTCTTTTTTTAATCCTTTAATTTTTGTAATTCTTTCATCTAAATTTTTAATTTCATATTCTAATCTATCTTTCTTTCTAAGCTCATTTTGTTTATTCTCTTCAATACCTAACAATTCTTTTTGCTTATTTTCAATTTTATCATCCAGTTGTTCTATTAATTTAGAAATTTCTTCATGATTTGTAATCCCATGCTTCTTCTTAAAAAATTCTATTTTCTTTACAAGATTTTCTTCGTTTATTTTTATTCCCTCATTGTCTCTATTCAGTTTTGATTGTTTTGCTTTCAAATCCACTACTTTTTTTTCATACTCTTTAATACTCTCTTCAAGACTTATTTTTCTATCTTTTAATTTTTTTAATTCATTATCACAAACATCTTTCCTAGAACTTCCTTTGATAACTGTTGTCTTCAAATCATCTATTTCTTTTCCTAGTTCTCTTTGTCTTTTATCCCCTTTTTCAGTTAGTTCAGTATTAATAATTTCAATCTCTTTTTTCTTATTTTGAATTTCTTCTTTTAATGATCCAATTTCCTCTTGTAATTTTTGAATATCTTTTTCATATTCCTTAAATCTATTCTCTTGTTTTTCTAGTTCCTCTTCTTTTTGTTTTAGAATAAGATTTATTTTAGTTGCTTTGTTTCTTTCAATATTTTTTTCTAATTCCTTATATTCCAAAGCTTGATCTCTATCTTTTTTTAAATCCTTCAGAGTTTTTTCTCTTTCTGTTAAAATAATTTCAGCTTCATTTAATCTTTCCTGCACTTTATTCAAATCATTCATGGCCTTGCCTTTCTTTTCTTCAAAGATAGAAATACCAGAGATTTCCTCGATAATTTCTCTTCTTTCAATAGGCTTCATATCCATAAAATGCACAATATCTCCTTGCAGTACTATGTTGTGCCCATCTGGATCAATTCTTGCGGTATCTAGAACATCAACTACTTGTTGTCGGGTCATAACTTTATCATTAACTTTGTAGATACTATTCCCAGTTTGTTTAACAATTCTTGTTACCTTTACTTCTTTTCCTTCAATTGGAAAAACTTTTTTACTATTATCAAAAGTTATTGAAACTTCAGCTTCTGGAGAAGGTTTTCCATTTTTTCCACCATTATAAATTAAATTCGCAGATTTTTCCGCTCTTAATCCTCTTGCAGAACTTTTTCCGAGAACAAAACAGATTGCATCGACTATATTGCTTTTTCCATTTCCGTTCGGACCCAGCACGCAATTAAAACCTGGAAGTAAATCTATCTCTGTCTTCTTTGCAAACGATTTAAATCCTCTAGCCTCAAGCTTAGTAATTACAGTCACAAAGAATTTTAGAGTTTGTCACTATTTAAATGTTTCTACCTTATTTTATCGAGGATAAACCTTAGTTTTTATTAAATTCAATAGAACATTAACTTTATAAATAATCTCTAAACTCTATTTATTATGAAAGTTTATTTAGTCAGACATGCAGAAATAGAAAAAAATGTTTTATATGAAGCAGCTTATTATGCGCTTGGAAGAAATGCATCTAGACAAGATTTTAAATCTTTATTTAAAAATCCTACGCCTGAATTAAAAGAGAGATATGAAAATTTATCCGGTTTAATTTTTCCTCCAGATTTATCTACTGATGTAATTGAAGAGATGCAAAATAATATAACCCCAAAGGGAAAATTACAAGCTAAATCTTTAGGTCGAATACTTAGGTCTATTAATCCTTCTTTTGTTACTTCGCCTTCACCACGTGCAGTACAAACAGCATATATGATTGCATTTGCTATGGGCATAAATCCTTATGATATTCATATTGATTCTGAACAAGATTTTCTCTGTGAACAAGATAATCCCAATATATATGATGCAATAAAATTTTCTGATCTTTTAGAATCCTATTTGACTAAAAAACCTATTGATCACCCTTTTATTGTTGTTTCTCATGGAAATATTCTTACTGCAGTCCATAATCTTTTTTTTCCAGATTTTAATTTGAGGGCTTATTCTAATTGTGGTTTGACTGTCTTAGAATCTAATCCTAAATTAAGAATTATACAACCTCATAAAACTCTTGAAGAATTATTTCAAAATTAAAAAAATTTAAGCTCCGCAACCACCTTCTCTTTTATTACACGTTGGATTTGAACAAATTGTACAAGAACCATTTTGGATTAATGGACTTCCACAAGAACAAGTTCTTCCAGTCATTCTTCCTTTTTGTTCTTGTTCACTATTTTTCTGTGTTCTTTCTTTTCGTGCTTTTTTTATTTTCTCAAGTGTTTCAAAGGTTGTCTCTCCTTCATCTTTCCAATAATTTGTCCCAGAGATTCTTTTTATTGTTTCTTCTAAAGAAGGGCTTCCAGGATAAACTTTTCTTCCACCAATTTCTGGGATTAAATGCAATACTGGTTGTCTTTTATAAACTGCTAATTCTTCTGGTAATGGTCTCAATTCTGGGGGTACAAAACTAATGTCTCCCAAAAATTCTGCTTTTAGAACTTGTCCAATAAAAGGAAGTATCCCTCCAGCACTTTTTATGAAAGGATGATTTGTAAAACCTCCATAATCATGTGATCTCCCACTGCTTTCAAAAATTCTGATTACACTATTTAATGGTTGGCCACCTTGTAACATATTTGATCCCATTCTTGCAATAGTATTATATGCACTATCCATTTCAGTGCCCCTATCCATAACATTCACAAATATTTCTGCTGGTTCTCCATTATCATATAATCCTACGGTAAAAAATAATTGATTCCCTGCAACCATATATTCAAATGTTGTAGATTGTCTTTTTGCGGCTGGTTTGTGTTTTTCTCCTCTCCCTAATTCATTTACACCACCATTTCCTTGAACATTTATTGGTTGAGCAACTTTACATCCATCTCTAAAGATTGCTAAAGCCTTAAGCCCTAAATCATGCCCCATTTCGTACAATCTTCTAATTTCATCTGGTCTTGTATCATTAGGTAGATTTACAGTCTTAGAAATTCCTCCGGATAAAAATGGTTGAACTGCAGCCATCATCATCAAATGTCCTTCTGGTGAAATAGTCCTTCTACCACTACTAATTGAACAATCAAATACAGGCATATCCTCTCTTCTTACAACCTTACATCCTTCAAGGTTTCCATGCTCAGCAATGTAATCTTTAATTTCATCAATCTCTCCTGAATTATATCCTAATCTACTTAATGCTCTTGGGACTGATTGATTTACAATTTTCATTGTTCCTTGTTTTCCAGAAAGAACTTTATATTTCACTAATGAAATGTCTGGTTCAACACCTAGAGTATCACAATCCATCATAAACGCTGTTGTTCCAGTAGGTGCTAATAGTGTTACTTGCGCATTTCTAACGCCAGTTTTATCAACTCTATCTAAAACTGCATCCCAATTTTGATTTGCAGCTCTAACAATTTCTTCTAAACCATTTCCTGCTCTTAATCTTTTTGAAGAAGCCCTATGTTTTCCTAAAACTTCTTTAACAGAAGCTCTATTTCTTTCATAATTTCCAAATTTACCAACAATTTCTGCAATTTTTGTTGATTGTAAATAAGCTTCGCTAGACATTAAAGATGTTATTCCTGCTGCTAAATTTCTTGCTTCATCACTATCATAAGGTAATCCTAAAGTCATTACTAAAGCTCCTAAATTTGCATAACCTAAACCTAATGGTCTATAATTATGACTATTATTAGCAATGTTTTCAGTTGGATATCCTGCTTTTGAAACAAGTATTTCTTGTGCTGTATGCATAACTCTAACTGCAGCTCTAAAACCATTTACATCAAAATGCCCCTCAGAATCAACGAATTTTAATAAATTCAAAGATGCTAAGTTACATGCAGATTCATTTTGAAACAAAAACTCACTACAAGGATTTGATCCAATTATTAATCCATCATTTGCACAAGTATTCATAGCATTAATATTGTCTCTATATTGAACTCCGGGATCTCCACATTCCCATGCACAATATGCTATCAAATCTAAAAGATCATTTGGATCTATTTCTTTTACAATCTTTTCTCTATCGACAACACTTCTTAATTTAATTTTTTCTCCTCTATCTTTTGCGTCAAAAAATTCCCCTGTCAGCCCTACGGACATATTAATATTTTGTAATGGTGAATCTTGGACTGTATGTCCTTCCCAATGGCCTGTTGAACCTGCATCAATCAATGCGCCCATTTTCATTTCTGATACAGCTTTTGCAACCACAAAATCCTGAATGTCTGGATGCTCAACTCCTAAAATAGTCATAATTGCTGCTCTTCTAGTTCTTCCACCAGATTTAATTCCTCCAGCAATTGCATTTTGTCCACTCATAAAAGATAATGGTCCAGAAGCATATCCCCCTCCTTTTATTGGGGCTCCAACTTCTCTAACATTATCCCAAGCACAACCAATCCCTGCACCATATTTGAAAATAGTGGTACTATCTACTGCCATAATATTAACTAATCCTTCTAAAGAATCATTTGGATTATAGATATAACATGCAGAGACTAACGGATTTTTATAAGCTCTACCTGTGGATTGTGCTTTACCCTCAACAATTCCCCATAATCCTTTATCATCATGATCAATTCCATATCTTGCTTCTAATCCCACATTATAATATACTGGTGAATTGAATGAAGCACCTTGGCCTAATAATACTGCATTTAATTCTTTTTGAAAAGTTACCCCATTAGTTTCATCAAAATAACCTTGTTGAACTCCCCATTCTTTAATAGTTCTAGAAATTCTATCTACCATTTGATAAACACTTTTTTCACTGCCAGTTTCTGGAACATCAGCTTTTCTTAGATAATGGGTTGCTGTAATATTTAATGCATGTTGAGACCAAGATTTTGGTACTTCAAGTGAAGAAACTGTCAAAGGGTTTCCATCCTGATCTTTAATATTTGCATCCCTAAATTCTGGTTTATATTGTAATTTTATATCGTCTGTTGTTGCAAATCTTCTTTCAAATAATAATCCTTTATAATTTTCTGTCATTTCCCCTCTCCTTTATCTTTTTTCAACAATTTTTCAACTTCAAGTTTGAATTCATCTACATCAGTAAACTCCCTATATACTGATGCAAATCTAATGTATGAGACCTTATCCACTTTCTTCAACTGATTCATTACTTCTTCTCCAATTTTTTTTGAATCAATTTCATTAGTCTCCATTGATCTTAATTTCTGTTCTATAATTTCCACAATAGAATCTATTTTTTCTTTTTCTAATCTTTTTTCAGCTGCTCTTTCAACCCCTTTCCTAATTTTTTCTACATCAAAAGTTTCTTTCTTTCCACCTTTTTTTAGAACTATAAGGTTAATATTCTCAACTTTTTCATAAGTTGTGAATCTTTTACTACACTTTTCGCACTCTCTTCTTCTACGGGTTTGTTCATCTGATTCTCTAGAATCAATAACTTTTGTTTCAGATTCCCCACAAAATGGACATTTCATACTTTTCACCCCTTATACTAGATATTGTGCTTAAATCAGTATTAAAGACTAGATATGGTGGTTAACTATAGAATTTATAAACTTTTATCTACTCTAAATATAGTATCAATAATAAAACTCTCTTCTATTCAATACAGGAGCTTTAATTCTAAACAAATCGACGCTAAAACTTAGCACAATAAAATATTTAAACTCCAAATTTTCTTCCAAAATTATGAAAAAATTAATTTTCTTGCTTGCATTTATATTATTATTAACCCCTTTAGTCGCAGCACAAGAAGAAGTCCAAGTTGGTTTATATTTACTTAACTTAGGCAAATTTGATATTTCTACTGGTTCATTCACAGCAGATTTTTATTTATCTATGGAATGTGAAAATGAATGTTCTCCAGAAAATTTTGAATTTATGAATGGTAGAGCTTCAACCATAGAAAAAATTATTGATGAACCCAACTCCAAATTTTATCGTATCCAAGCAAACCTCAATTCTCAAATTGATTTAAAGAAATTCCCTTTCGATTCTCAACAATTAGAAATCATTCTTGAGGACAAAGAAAAGACTAATGATGAATTAGTTTATGTAGCCAATATGGACCAATCTGGTATTGATGATTCCATTGCTTTTTCTGGTTGGAACTTAGATGGTTGGAATGCAGAAGTCTCAGAGCATACTTACTCTGTATATGATGAAACTTATTCTCAATATATTTACAGTATCAATATTTCCAGAATCTTTTTCAACGCTTTTTTGAAAACTTTCCTTCCAGTAATATTTACTTTGTTAGTAATCTTATGTAGTTTTTTAATTGACACAGACAAAATCACAACTAGATTAGCAATGGCAAGTTCCAGTTTAGTTGCTGCAGTAATGTTCCATGTTTCTATCTCCAACCAAATCCCTCCAGTGGGTTATTTGACATTTGCTGATAAGTTCATGATTCTAACCTACTTTGTATTACTATTCACATTTGCTTTGAACATATTAATCTTAGAACTTCAAGAACAGAAGAAGAATGATTTAGCAGAAAAAATCCATAGAAGGACTGAATATACAATATTCTTTGTGGTCCCAATAATCTATTTATTATTATTTTTAATTTTTATTTAAAATCTTTCAAAGAATTTTGTTCTAATCTTTTATATGTTGCCCAGCTTTTTCTAAATATTTCTGGATATTTTTTTGCATTTCTTTTTAAGAATTCTTGGGTGGTAGGATCGCTTGTGTATCCAGAACCAATCGAACCATACTTTTTTTGCATTTGTTCGGTAATCCTATCTCTAGTTACTTTTGCAATTATAGATGCTGCAGCAACAGGTAAATTTCTCTCTGCATTGTGCTCTAAAGTTAGATTCATTTCTTTTTTCAAAAACTTTTCTAGAAATTCTTTATATGCCGAGATATTATTACTTGGACAATCTACTATTGCTTTATCAAACTTTAATGCATTTAAAATCATTGCAGTTTTAATAGCCTCAAGTTGATTTAAATTAGTCGTCTCAGAATTAACTGCTTCATCAATTTCTTTTGGCTCAACAATCAATACAATATAATCTTTGACAATCTTTTTTATTGGCTCAAATAATTCTTCTCTCTTTCTTGGTGTAAGCAACTTAGAATCTTTAACTCCAATTTCTTTAAGCCTAGCTATATCACTATCATCAACTACTGCTCCACACATTACTAAAGGTCCTATTAATGGCCCACGACCGGCTTCATCACATCCTGCAATTAATACCATACAAATAAAACTTATTTTTGATTATTTAATACTTTTTATCTCTTTAATCATTAATTTATTCTTCTATTTGGCTTTTTGGGATATTAAATCCAAAAGGGAATATTTATAAATAAGTTCTTTAAATAAACCTATTTAAAATGACAGAGTATACTACTATGGAGGAACGACTTACTGCCTCCGTCTATCGAATGTTTGGGGCTTTTCTAAACCAGCCTAGAGTTAACTTTGGTTCCGCACACTATAATTATGATCCTAGAGTAGATTTTCCTTTATTGAAATCTGTTCAAATTGGGAAAATTATCGACGCAATTCAATCTGGTAAACCAATAGATTTTTTGGGGAAATTGGGCATAAATCCTCCTGAAGAGGTTATTAGAGAGATTATATTGGACGAAACTAGTTTAAGACCTGCAGTTCATCAAATTTCTCCAGTATATGCTTCAACTCGTTTTGTGATCCAATTAGTTCTAACTGAATTAGTTAATTCTTCTAGAAAGAGAGTTGCTTTACCTACACCTAATTGGCACTTCTGGAGTTTAGGCCATCCTGATTGGTTTGTTCATTTTGACGCTTTTAATGAAGAACAATTAGTTGAAGGTTTTCGGAGTGAAGTAGACTATGGGGACATTGGATCAGTTTTGTTGTCTTTTCCGGCAACACCTTTAATGTATACTCCTTCAGATGATGCTCTTAGAGAAATGAACCGTATTGCTTCAAAATCTGGCGTTAATGTTATTGTTGATGATGTGCTTAGAGGTGTTCAACCTATTGGTCAAAGAGATTCGATTGCAAGATTTTTTGATAGCCCTTATGTTATTGAAGGTTTTAGTAAACGTTTTGGTGTTACTATGGGTGATTTATCATATATCCTTTCACCAGATTCAAAACTGATTAGAGTTCCTGTTAATGAAGGTTCAGCTTTAATCTCAAGTCTTGTTTTAGATCATTGTTATAGAAACCATACTAAAAAAGCAATTGAAGAATTAAGAGAAAGAAATGTAGCTTTCGATAACGGTTTATCTCAATATGCTCCTATAGGTACTGAAGTACTTAGACCTTCTCCAACACATTTGACTTCTTTAATTAGATTACCTAGTGATCTTTCTTATTGTGACAGTGAAGTTGCTGAAGCACTTAATAACCAACTTGGAATCTGTACTGCTCCTCTATCTAGATTTTTAGCTGATCCTAACCGGAGACATACTCATCATCCTGCTTTAAGAATTACTGTCGGACAAATGGATAAAGATGAAATTTATTCTGGCGCTTTTGAATTAGGCCAGTGCATAGGAAAGATATATGAGTCAAGATAAAAATTTAAAGGATTTGCTTGAAGAATTAACTCCTAGAGAAATAGCTGCCGGACAACATTTAAATTACAGTTCTTTTTTTGGTGTTAATCGTGTTCTTAATTTCGCTGATGCAAATATTCCATCATTACTTTTTGGTATGACCCCTGAAGAACGTGCTTTCTTAAAGGAAATCTCTGAAGCACATCTTAAGGGATGTGATTTTAGGTCCAGGCTTAGATTAGAGGATATAGGTAGACAAGTTTATTCAGATGAAACAGACTTAGATCTTTCAAGATTTGATTTCTATGGTCATACTAATGGTGCTAGAGATGCTATTCAAAAAGTTGTAGCAAGGTTAGGAGAAAAAAAACCCGGTTTTGTATTTTATGCTTCTCCAAATTGGGTTTTTGATAAAGTTTTAGCTGGTGTTCATCCAAATATTACCCTTGGAAATTTCTTTGCAGATTCTGGTGATAGTTTTATAGCTAGTTTAGAAGAAGTCACAAAATATCTTAAGGATAAACTTCTAGCAATAGTTATTGTAGATCCTGCAAATCCACTTGGTTATTCTTTATCTCAAGAGCATATCGAGAGAATTAACAAAATCCAAAGAAAATATGGCACTGTTCCAATTTTTGATGATGTTTTTAGAGGGTTAAGAGAACCAAGCGAACGCCACTCTTCTTCAAGGTTTGCTGAGAATCCAATTATTGTTGAAACAACTTCAAAACGTTTTGGTGCAAGGGGATTAGGTGTTACTTGGACTTTGATTCCTAAAGATTTGGGCTTAGGAGTTATTCCAGAATTAAATCCTGAATGTGAAGGCTGCAGTTCAAAAGCAGCTGTTGTTGCTAATGCTTTATATCAAACAAAATATCATGATCGTGTTAGAGAATGGATTATTAATAATAGTGCTGCCTTTCAGGCGGGATATACAGACGCCTTTAATGGTAGACCTTTTGGAACTTTTAGACAAGCCTTTCCTGGTATGCCTATTATGACTTTTTATTTTCAACCCACTGATAGAATTTTCTCTCCAGCAATCAGAAATAGAGTAGCTCCAGATTTGTATCTTAGCTCCGGAATTGATTGGATTTGTAATTTTGATCATAAGGCTTCTAATAAAGAAAATCACATCCTAGAACTAGCTCAAGGTCTATCATATGTAAGAATCTGCCCAACTAAAGAAGATCCTAGTCGTAGTTATATTGGCGGAGCAACTTTTGCAACCCATATTCAAGATCTATTAAAATAATCTTCATATAAGAGATTTTTCATACTACTCATTCTTCACTCACTCCTTTCCTAACAAACTTTTTCTTAAACTCTAATCTTTTCTTAACAAACTCTCTATCAATAACATTCATTCCAAGAATTTTGAACAATGCTTCAACATCTTTCTCATTTCTCAATTCAGATTTATCCTTAGCAAAAGTTCCAATCACCATTTTAACTTTATATTTTTTACACAATTTAATATTTTGTATAATCCTTCCAAACAATTCTCCTCGCCTATTTGAATTTAGAATTAAACTTAGTGAAAAACCTATAGCAATATCATTTTCTTTAGCAAGTTTGCATAATACTTCATTTAATCCAGAATCTTTTTGATAAATTTTATCTTTTCTATAACCTTGGTGCGGATCTAATAATATATCAACATATTTAGAACTCAAATTTTTTCGATTTAATTCATCATCACCACCTTGCAAAATAATAATCTTTTCTCTAATAAATGTAAATGGAGCTTTCTTCAAAACTTCTACTTCCCGCCCATTTCCATCAAAACAAATAATATCCATAAAATAAATAATGAAAAAATGTATTTAAAGCTAACTAAAAAATAAAAAAATTATTTATCCACAACCTGTGGGATTACATTCTGTAACTTCATCATATGTCCAACAAACACACGATTCAGTAGTACTTCTTATTTTCATTTTTAATGGTGCTCTAGCAACTCCTTCACCTACACCAGTACTAGATTCATCAACTGTATTTACAGATGCACAAAGATCCGTAATTTGATCTTCACTTAATGTTACTTCTGAACTTTCCTGGGTTGAACAAGCACTAACTAATAACAAACTTAAAACTCCTATTACCAGCATTATCCTTTTCATCTAATCACCTACTCTTCCAAATTATAATATAAAATAATATTTAAATTTAACTAATAATATTGTTCATCACCAAAGATTTCATCTGTTGGTTTATTTAACAATTCTTCAGCAGAACTTCTCATCAAACCTTTGTATTCATCAGGCTTATACACTCTTCCACCTTTTTTCTTATCCTCTTTCTTCTCTTTCACTTCTTTCTTCTCTTCCTTAGCTTCCACTTCTTCTTTCTTCTCTTTTTCTTCTAATTTTTCATTCCTTCTATCAATTATGATCGGTTTTTTCTCTTCTTTCTTCTCTTCCTTAACTTCAGCTTTCTTCTCTTTCACTTCTTTCTTCTCTTCCTTAGCTTCCACTTCTTCTTTCTTCTCTTCCTCAACTTTCTCTTGGAAATATTGTTTTACAAACTCTTCTGTAACTTTTCTTCTTCCTGCATCAACAGAAAGCTTTGATAAATCTTCACAGGTCTTCAATAATGTTCTAACATTATCCCCCGTTTTCTGGTAGACTTTCCTAATAATTGCATCAGACAATAAAGGAATATCTCCAATTCTCTTTCTAATGATTAATACTGCAAGATCTTCATTCAATTTCCCCATTCCAACTTCTTCAAGATTACTTTTCAATCCACTAATGATATTTTCTTTTTTGATTCCTTTTCCCATTAGTACAACGGACTTTATGTAACCCTCTTGATAGTATGGATAGATTCTTTCGTAATCTTTTGAGTCTAAATCTTGTGCTTCGTCTAAAAGTAGAATCATATCTTTTGGTTTCATATCAAACCATTTTCCAACAACACCATATCTTCCGTTCAATAACTCTTTAACATCCAATCTTCCGTCGATTCTGTTACAACTATAATATATGACTTGTTTCTTCCCACCAAAATCATTCAATAATCTTCTTAGGATTGTACTCTTTCCATTTCCAAAATCTCCATCAACAATTATAATCTTTTTATTCAAAATCCCATAAGAGATTTCATCTACTACTTTCTCATAACCAATTGCTTGATCATGAAATGCTGCTGGCTTAATACTAAACGGATTACTATAAAACCCTAACTCTTTATACCAAATTTTATTCATTTTCCACCTCTTTCTAATAACTTCCTCGCATCTTCTTCATTAAGATTTCTATTTTCAATATAAACTCTACAAACTTTCTCTGCATTTCCGAAGAATGTTTTAACATTTTTATTTGAATGTTTATAAATTTCTTTGATCACTCTATCACTCAGTATTGTTTGCCCTAACTTATCCCTCAAAACTTGCACTGCTTCGAATTCTGTTAAAGGCTTAATTTTCGCAACCTTTCTAATTCTTTGTTCAATGCTCCCATTCAACTTCAACTTTGAGGAATCTTTCGTAGTAATTATAACCGCTTTCAAATGATTACTATCATAGAAATACTTAATCCTCTCCATATTTCTACTACTCAAAAATTCAACATTATCTAATAATAGGATCATATTCTTTGGATATTTTTTAAACAACCATCCCATTAATCCATTTTTATTTATGATTACCTTTTCAACATTCAATTCTTTATCTAATTCTTTACAATCTATGAACGCAACATCCCCTTTTCCACCAAACTTTTTAATTGCTTCTTTCAAGATTTTGGTTTTTCCAGCCCCGTCTTCACCCTCGATAACTAGAATATTCCCAGATTCAATAGAATATAATACCTCATTTAACAACTCTTCATTTCCATGATATTTTGTTTCAATAAATAACGGATTTTCATCAAAGTCCAATTCTTCAAACCATTCCATTTTATTCTAACTCCCTTGCTCGTTTTCTATACTCATCAGCTTTTTTATAATTTTTTTCAGAAGCATCAAAATTCCCAGAATGATAAGCTTTCTCGCCCTTGAAATGTAATTTTCTTGCCTTCTTGTAATACTTCGTTGCGTTATCTTGAAACAAATACATAGCAGCCAATACAATGATAACAAACCCCAATACAATCAATATTAATATTTTCCACCATTCCATTTAGCAATCACTCCTTATTTTGATTTATTTCTCTCAATTTATAAGTATTTTTATTGTTTACTACTTATTTTAAGTAGCCGATTGTTATGAGTTGGTGGTTACGTTAAATATCCTTCTAAAATATATTTTAAAGTCTTCATTCCCCATTTAGCATTCTTTGTAATCTTGGTGCAATCATAACTCTATAGAATAAAGCCGGACTTTGTACAGCCCCAAAGGGTTGCCCATTATATCTCATTGCATTATGCATTCCCCAAAACCGACCCTCATTCCAAGCTTTATCAAAAAATCTTTTTTCGATTGTTGTTCCTGCAATTCCAACTTGTTCTCTTGTTAATTCTAAACTCTCTCTCGCATGCGCATCAGAAGAATAAACTAATTTTAAATTATTTCTTAATCCTACTTCTCTAACCCAGAAATTTGTTGGTGTCATCCATAATGAATTTGTTCCGTTTAATGCCTCTAATGCAGCTCCATATTTTTTTGCTAATCTTACAACAGTATCTCTTTCTTCTTCATTAGCATAAACAAATTCAACTTTTCTTGCCGGGATTGTGAATGGGTGTGCAATAGTTGCGGGTTTATGTTCATTTTTTGCTCTCTTCAAAATCTCTTCTGCATAATCATAAGTTGGTTTCATTCCGTGAACTACAATATGCATCATATGCCTCGCGTGTAATAATCCTCCATGGCTTCCTTCAACTTCTGCTTCCATTTCTATTCCAGAGAAAAGTATCAATCTACTATAATTCTTGTTTCTTTTCACTTTAGTCATAGTATCATTAGAACTTATAATTTCTAATCCGGAATTAGAATTTAATCTTCCAACAAATTCATCATAAGAAATTACATGCTCTGGATTTCCCTTTTCTAAACCATAATCACAAATTGCTTGCGCTGAAACTCCTTTATCCAACAAAGCCTCAACAATATCATTAGGTTCTAATCCTCTATGAAAGTGTGCATGCGGATCAACCAATACTCTTCCTTCTGGTATTGACCCAGTTCCAAACACAATCCTAGTTAAATATCCTAAATCCATGCGTTTTGTTTTTAATTATTGATTTAATTAATTTTCGTTTCTTTCAACATCTCCAATTTTGGTTTGCTCATGAACTCTTCTTTTTTTATTTCTTCAACCATGTAAAACACTTGTTGCTTATCTATCGGATACATCACTTCTATTTTTTCTAGATACTCTTCAAGCTCTCTCATATTCTTGAAAATAAACTCCACCATAAAATCAAACCCATTATTTACCTTATACAACTCATTCACATTCCTTGAAGTATTAAGCAATTCTCTTAACTTTACTGATTCTCCCCTTTTCGCTTTGAACAAAACCCTCGCTCTTGCTTCATACCCCAGTCTTGAAAAGTCAACTAATGTTGTATGCTTTTTTATTAATCCATTATTAAAATCTTTCAATCTTTCAAAAAGTGTTGAAATAGGAATTTTTGTAAACTTACTCATTTCAGTTAAGCTCATTCTAGAATTTTCTCTCAGCAAAGATAGGATCACATTTTCATTTTTATTCATTGATTTCACCTCTCCTCCTTAGAATCCCTCAGAGGGTTAAAGTCCTGCTCCATATAATCTATATAACTTACATAATGCTTATTAACTATAATTTAATACTTCATTCTAATTCGTTAAAATGTTAAATTCAAGGGTTATAGCCCGTTTAAACCAAAACACAAGGTTTAAATAGTAGTTTAGTCACTTAAAAGTAACTAAAAGGAGAAAAAATGGCACAAACACAATCAACAGCACCTAATTATACAAAATATACTACTATTGAAGATATAATTTTTGATCGTCAAGAAAAGCATGTTCGTGGATTAGAAAATGCTTTAGTAATAGCTTATGGTTCACATTTAAGTCAAGTTCCTGAAGCTGGAAATCAAGGCGATGGTTTAATTGAAAAATTATATAATGCAGCTGATGTATATATCAGAGAGAAACATATGGGCGGTAAAATGCCTGAAGATCCTGATCAAAGAAGAATTATTGAATCAACGATTCAAAAAATGATTGGCTTTGATCCTTCAGATGAAAGATATAAAGGTAAAAAAAGTATAGATTTTCAAGAAATTGCACCACTTATTGGAAGAACAAAAAAAGGTTACGGAGAATTCTTTGAAGAGCAATTCCAAAATGCGGTCCAATTAATCCCTGAATCTGAGTTTGAATTATTTAGAGGTTATGTATTAAAAAGAGCCCAAGAACTTGGTTTGGATATTAAGAAGGACGATTTACCACGTATGAGCTGGCTTAAAAATGTTTACATGAATCGTATTAGAGCTAAATTAGCTAGTAAACATGACGCTGAAAAAACCGATAGAATGATGGTAGAAGAATTAGAAAGAAATAATAGAGCAACTTCTCCTTAATTTTTTATTTTTTTCTAATATACTTATCCATTTCTTTCATGAACTTTTCAGCTTTTTTACTATAAAGATCATATTCCTTCCCAGTAAATTCTCTTTTAGCACCGATAGTAATACTTTTGAAAAGCTTATACATTTCATCCATAGTCTTTACAGATTCTGCTGAGATTTTCTTATCCTTAACAAGCGTCGCTTTCATTACATCCACAACATGTTCCGGACTTGGTGGCACTTCTCCGTGATGCATCAATGCTGCATGCGCTGAATTAATCACGCACCAATACAAATCTACACCAGCCCCCATAAGCTTTGCTTTGGATTGTGATAAGCTCGCAGGCGACATAGCAAAATAATTTGCAATTGATTCTGGCGTCGGTCTTATTCGCCCTTGATCTAACAACATTTGTAACGGATCAAAGAATCCTGTATCCACTAATGCAATCCCATATCTTAAAATATTTGTAGCGACCGGATCACCAGCTCTTACATACTCCCAGAAGCTTGTAAACTTCATTGATTGTACATGCAATTTTTTAGGACTGGTATTCGCAATAATCTTTTGCAAAATAACCCTGTATGTTTGCACAATTTCTTCATTAAACTGAATTTTCACATCATCTAAGATTATTAGAATATCAACATCATCCGCTTTTTTCTGCCCTTTGGCTGTACTTCCAAATAAAATCATCGCTCTGATAAATTCACCAAATTCATCATAAACTTTTTTTGAAAAAACTTTTGCTAACTCAAAGTCCTCTCGTGCATAATTCCCCTTGCTTCTTGATTCATTATATTTTATTTCGAATTTCATTTTTCCTCCTTTTTATTCGATTGGTGCTTCAGAGTAACTCCAAAGTGCCCAATCTTTCCCCATTGAACTACCATAATTACCAACAATATTCGCAGGTGAACTCATTCTTCCAAAGTATCCGCTATTCTCTATATCATTCCACTTCGGTCCTGAACCTGCTACTCTGTATATTGGTGAACTTGCTAATTTTGCCCATGCGCCTAGCATTGCTTCTGATCTCTGATCTGGTGATTGCTGTGCACCCCATTCAACAATAACTTTTCCTTCATAGTTTGGATCCTTTCTAATCACTTCCATAAATTTTTCCATTGGTGCATTCCCCATTCCCGGTGATAAGTGTTCATCATAATAACCAAAATTATCTGATAAATGGATATGTCCTAATACTCCTGCCTTAGAAAGATCTTTTACTTGATTAATTAACCATTCATCAAACTTTGCTTTTCTTTCATCAGAACTTAAGTTTGGATTTCCTGCATCAAAATATTTTGCCCAGGTATTTGCATGCCCAATATCAAATGTTGCTTTGATATGTTCTCTTGCAATTTTCTCAGCCTCTTTTTTATCCTTAACAATATTTCTCTTCATTAGCAACTCAACCATTTCTTCTCTGGACTTTATTACAATCTTTTTCAATTCTTCAGGGTGACATCCATATCCCCATTCTGCCATCATGTTTTCTGGTGCAACGAACATTGGTTTATCAATCTTCTTTTCTTTCTCTATTTGATAAGCATATATTCCGGCTTCAGCAAGCGTTTCAGCAGACTTCTGTAGCCCAACAACTTCAATACTATCAATTTTATTATACAACTTTTCTATCTCCTTTTTTTGCCTTTCAAATCCAATATAACCTTCCATATAATATGAAGCTTCGCCTTTTTGTCTTTCAGCTTCTTCTTGAAGAATTTTTGAGGGTGTAAATTTTTTATCTTTATATTTCTCAATAATCCCATCCCCATATTCATTTCTTAACATTCTCAATAAGAATTTATCATCATATTTTTTTCCTTTTTCTAATTCCTGAAATGCTTGAACATCTCCTACCATCTTATCATATTTTTTTTGTGCTTCGGAAGCTCCTTCTAAGTATTGCATTCCTCTTGGAGATTCTGCTTGAATTTTTTGTAATTGCTGTAAAACTAAAAATTCTTTTTCCGGGTTTAACTGCCGTTCTTTAGGTTTTCCTTGGTTCAACTTTTCAATCCTTTCAGCAAAGATTCCATAATTAATCTCTTCCCACTTTGGTTTATTTGTATTCGGATCAGTATCTAAAACTCTTTTTGAGTAATCATGAAAACTTTCAATAGGTTTTCCATCAACATCAATAAAATTTTCTTTACTATCTTTTTTCCAGATAGGAAGGTGTACTGAATCATCTTTTCTAAACCCATAAATTTTCCCATTCTCTTTATCTGCTAAATATATTGTCTCGTCCTTCTTTGTTCCCATGACAAATTGTTTATCTTTTACTTCTCTTTGAAACTCATTAGTATGCACAACAATTGCACCGCCTCTTGCAGTATCTGCAGCGAAGTCAATTGTTCTCTTTAGTTCCATCAATTTTCCAGTTCTTGCTTTCTCTGAAAATCCTTGGTCAGTAATTCCAGAAATTCCTGCGATAGCTAATGTTGCGTGTGTACTCAAAGTAACTCCATTAATTTTTGCAAGTTGTCGGACTTCTTCTCTTTTTAATTTATCAAACATTTCAGGGGTTGTATTCATTTGTGACAAACTCCCTTTTTCTTTCCCTACAAAACCTAATTCAACATGCTTTGCTCCAACATTGATCTCACTCTTAAGAGCATCAAGAACATCCCCCATCTTCGCACTAGTCCCAAACTCTCCAATTGATGCTTCTTTTGGTCTGGGTTTATCCAAAGTATGAAAATAGTTTGTATTGAATTGAACCATCACAAAATATACGCGTAAAAACTTTATTAAGTTTTGCTTCTTAGGGAGTAATTAGTCCATTAACTTTTTTGAAAACATCATAAATTAACCATGCATGTGCACTAGCTGCCTTTGCCATATCTTTTTTTTCATCAGCTCTATCATAAGCTTCCTCTCTGGCTTTTTCCATTTTTTTATCTCTAAATGGGAGAAACATTTTATATGCTCCTCCTAATGATGTAAATGGTTCAAATAATGATTGTCTAACGACCTCTTTCTTTTTTTCTTCTTTCTTCTCTTCTTTCTTCCCATGCTCTGCTTCTTCTAAATATTTTTCAACATCACCACCTAAGCTATCTAGAATCTCTTGAACATCAACTGCAAAATCAATTTGTTGTCCTGAGACTGCTCTTAAGATTTCTTTATCACATTGTTCTTTGTAATAATCAATATCAAAATTTGTTGCTACATAAGGTTCTATTTCAATTTTTACTTCCCCAGAATGTTGGACTTGTTTTTGTCCACCTTGAGTATATGTTAAATCGGGTCTAGTTATTTGAATTATCCTAATCAATAAACAAGAATTGTAGTATTTCCCCCTCTTTGTAACTCCTAATAATTCTAGTTCTAGTTTACTGCTTTCAAAAGAACTAACTAATGATGGCTCATAAATATTTGATTTCATTTGTAAAGCTTTTAGTGTAGTCATTAATGGCTTCAACCAAGAAACATATAATCTAATTACATTATAATGTTGTTTTAGATTTTTTATTCTAAACTTCCAAGTGTATTCCATCTCATTGTTAGTTTTTAATTTCCATGTGTAATATTGAACTAGTTTTTTAGTTAGAATATCTCTTAACTTCTGCGTAAATTGATGTTCTTTTTGCATTGCATCCATATCTTTGGTTAAATTTTTTTGTTGCTCTTCAATTGTTTTTCCATGGGGATTTATTCCAAAAAATAAATCTGGTAAAGTTACAAACCCTAACTTTGTTGCAAGACTATAAACAGAATTTGGGTTTTGCATTCCTTGTTCAACAACTTCTACCCACATTGATTTCAATGTTATTTCATTTTGTCTTGCTTCTGAATCATCCTTTACAGCTGAAAGACTTTTCCTATAATAATCCCTTCTTTCATCCATCATTCTAATTTCTCTAACCATTGGAAATATCGTCTTAGTTAGTTGCCCAATTTGAGTTAGATAACTGGAAACTTGTTGTTGGATTGCAGAAATTTTAGTTCCAATATTCCCATGAAAAGAACTACTTACTGATGCATCAAATACATCTTTTAATTTTATTAGCCCTGCTTGTTTATCAGTACTTTTTGTATTAATTCCAAAACTACTAGATTCATGCACACTCAAAAATTTTGTAAAAAAGAAATAATATTTTTCAATTGGTTCAGTCATACTATCCATAATTAAACTTAATCTTTTTGAACCATTCTTCGGGTCTAAGGAACTTTTTGTAATAAAAGGATTATTTTTTATTTGCTCTTCTTTTTCCTGTTCTTCAGTTTTTTCTTTTGGAACACCAAAAAGCGATACAAATATTTCACTACTCCTCTCTTTTCCCATCAAAGAATTCATAGTTCAAAACTTTATAAATATTGTGGGAAGGTTTTTAAAGAATCTACACCCTTAAACACATGTGTTTGATAGAACAAAAAAGAGGCGTGAAATTAACTTTAAATATAACTTTAAAGTCTATTGGGAGATTGTCCGGGATTACAAGGCCCTGCTCATTTTTACACTCATTACCGCCCTTTTGATTGAATTTGCTTCTATCATTGAAAGTTATATTTTTAAAGAGATTATAGACCGTAGTACTAATTACACTAGTGCTCTGATTTCCTATGAATCCTTAATTTCCTTCTTTTTAATTTGTGCAGTTATCTTTGTAATAACCGCTCTAAGTCAAGCAATATTCCGTTGGTTATCACTTCATTACATCAATCTACTTGATGCTAATTCTATTCTAGATTTAAAACAAAAATTCTTCAACCACTTAGCAGTATTGTCCCATAAATTCCATCAAAGACATAGCCCTGGAATGCTGATTTCTAGACTTAATCGTGGTGTTAGTGCTATTGAACAAATGAACGATTTTTTAGCTTTCAATACATTGCCATTATGTTTTCAATTAATTTTAGCCAGTTTATCATTAGCCTATTTTGATATAACTTCTGCTGTAATTCTGGTTTTAACAGTAATTGTATTTATGATTTATAGTTTTTACATCCAAAATATCCAACAAGAATCAAATTTAAAATTAAATTCCCAAGAAGATCTTGAAAAATCTATGATTAGCGACACATTTTCAAATATTAATATTATCAAATATTTTGGTAAAGAATCATCAATTAAATATAAATTTTCTAAAATCAGCTCTAATTCAAAATTTGCAGCCTTGAGACTTTGGAATTATTTTAGATGGATGAGTGCTGGTCAGGGCTTAATCATTTCCATTGGAACTTTAGCACTACTCTTTTTTTCAATTAAGAGTTTTTTAGCTGGAAATATCTCAGTTGGGGTTTTAGTTTTCATTTATACTATTTATGGGAATATCTTTAATTTACTCTATAACTTTGTTTATGGTGTAAAACACTTTTATCACGCTATGGCAGATTTTGAGACTCTGTTCAAATATAATAAGATAAAAAATGAAATTAAAAACAAAATCAACTCTAAAGAACTGATTATTAAATCGGGAAATCTTGATTTTAAGAATGTTTATTTTAGTTTTAGAAACAGAAAGATTTTTTCAAATTTTAATCTTTCAATTAAGAAGAATGAGAGTGTTGCAATAGTTGGCCCTTCTGGTTCTGGCAAAACGACTTTAATCAAATTACTTTATCGTTTTTTCGAGATTCAATCTGGAGAGATACTCATTGATGGCAAATCCATACGCGATTTTAAACAAGATTCTTTAAGATCCGAATTAAGTATAGTCCCCCAAGAATGTGTTTTATTCAATGATACTATTTCTAATAATATCGCATTCTCAAATAGTAGCGCATCAAAATCAGAGATTCAAAAAGCCATCAGACTTTCTCAGTTAGATAAAACCCTTTCTCGGTTTCCTCTTCATGAGAATACCATTGTTGGTGAAAGGGGTGCAAAGCTTTCTGGTGGCGAACGTCAAAGGATTTCAATTGCTAGGGCAATACTTGCTGATAAAAAAATATTAATCTTGGATGAAGCTACTTCTGCTTTAGATTCACAAACCGAATCCGATATTCAAATTTCATTAGACAAATTATTACAAAACAGAACTTCAATAATAATTGCACACAGATTATCCACAATCATGAAAGCAGACAGGATTATTGTTTTAGATAAAGGAAAAATTGTTCAGATGGGTAGGCATGAAGAATTAATTAAACAATCAGGCTTATACAGAAGACTTTGGACCCTACAAAAAGGTGGATATATCAACTAATCTTCTTTAATTAAATAATAAGCTAAAATAAATACTCCGATTGTATTACATGCATCAGCAATATTAAAATTTGGCCAAATATAAACTCCAATAAAATCTCTAACAAACCCCAAAAATATTCTATCTATTAAATTTCCTATAATTCCTACTTCAACTAGTACAACTCCTAACAAATATTTCTTGAATAGAACCCAAACCAATACTATTGCTAATAACGAAATCAGAATCCAAACCCAGTTAAAACCTTGCATTAATCCAAACGCAACACCGGTATTCATAGAAGATTCTATCCTTAAAAAAGTTCCAATTAGATTAATTTCTTTTTGAAATAATAAAAACTTTGTAACTTGATCCAAAGCTAGTAAACCAATAAATAACCAAATAAATTTTGTCTTTTTCATCTGTAAATCATCATGAATGCTTTTAATTCATCATACAATTTATGTGCTTCTAAATAAAGTGTTTCCTTTTGATCCTTCAATCTATCCCTAATCAAAATTTCATATAACTGTGGCAGATATTTTCCTAAAAATTTTCCTTTGAAAACTTCAATATCTTTTTCAATCCATGCCCCACTTTTAATTTCTAGAGTGCATTTTTGTCTTTTTACTGTTGCACCGGTTTCTAATTTTACTTCTGTATCATTAACTCCAGTAATTCCCATGTTTAATTTGATTTTAAAATTCACATAATCATCAATCTTCTTTGTAGCTAACCATAATATCTCTAAGTTTTTGGATCCATCACGATTAATTACTTGTTTATATTCTAATTCAGTCCAAGCATAACCCATATGATCAAACCAATTTTTTAATTCAACATAAAATTCTTCAAGATTATAAGTTCCCTTGGCCTTTACTTTGTAACCATCTTCAATAATATCAACTTTTTTTCCAATTTCAATCGAATTCCCAAGCACTTCCATTGTTTTAATCTTAAAGTTACTTAATTAATAAACCTTTTTGTAGAATTCATAACCTTTTTAAACCTCTCATCTCGCTTTTAAGACCAATGATTACATCATTAGAACTTAGAAGACAATTGTTACACATATTTTTTGGAATCTTTATTGTCAGCATGCTCTATTTTCATATTTTCAATATTTATCATTTGATTACAATTTTGATTGCCGGTTTAACCCTTTCAAAACTTTGTTGTCATTTTAAGATTCCCATTGCTTCCTGGGTTATGGATCGCTTTGAACGTCCCGATTATCGGAGGACTTTCCCTGGTAAAGGCCCAATATTTTTCATGATTGGTTCAATTATTGTAGTATACTTTTTTCCTCTTGAAACTGCTCTGGCTTCAATTTTGATTCTCTCATTAGGCGATGGTTTATCTCATATATTTGGTAAACTCCTTTCTAGAAGAAGCTACAAACATCTTAAGTCTATTGAAGGAACTTTATTTGCAATAGTATTCTCTTTCTTTGGAGCAATGATCTTTGTAAGCGCCATTGCAGCATTTGTAGGTGCTATCTCATCATTATTGCTTGAGAACATTAAGATCCCGTTCATTGATGATAACCTATTTATCCCTATTGTTGCTGCATTAGTCATTAGTATATTCTAATTTTACCTATTTATCAAAACCTAAATTTTTATAAAATAAATCCACATTTCTTTACTAAAATGGATACAATTCAAATCAAGGACCCTGTTAGGGAAGGTTTTTTTGGCGGACTAGGTTTCCTAGCTTCAATATTATTAGTAGGATTAATCTTTGTTATATGCTATATATTTTACTTGACCTTTCTAATTTAATTTTTTTTACTTTAAAAATTTCCATTCCCTAAATGCAGTAGATATTGATGGTTTTTTCAATTTGAACGCAATCAAACTTTTTTCAATGAACTTTTCCATTGCCTTCATCTTTTTCTTTTCAAGTTCATAATTCTCAAACTCACTTCCGGGTTTTGGTACAAAATAATTTATTGAAACATAAATCTGCCCTTTAAACTCTTTTTTCATAGTTAACAAGAACTTAACCATCTCTTCCATATCATTCTTTGTCATCCCTGGAAGTCCGATCATTAGATACATCTTCAACTTTTTGAATCCAGTTTCGTTACACCATTTTACGAACCTCAAATAACTTTCATCAAGAACTTTTTTCCCCATTTTCATCCTTAATGATTGTCCACACTCAGGTGCAATTGTTAATGATTCTAATCCGCATTTCTTCAACAAACTCAATGTTTCTTTATCCATAAGTTCTGCCCGTATAGATGGCACACTTACTCTAATTTTCTTTTGAATTAAATAATTAAGAATCTCTTTTCGTTCAGGATGAGCAAATGATGGTGAATATATTGTAACCCTTGATACTTTATTTACTTTTAATCCCTCATCAATAATTTTTTTAATAGCTTCAAAACTTCTATATCTAACTTCAGGATAAAATCTTTTCAATGAACAGAACTTACAATCAAAAGGGCACCCTCTTTCTATTTCCAACATAAAACATTTCCCGAAAACAAATTCTTTGGTAATATCCTTTGGAAATGGTTGTATAATTGGATAAAAATCATCTAAACTTTTGACTCTACCTCGAGTAACTTCTTTTCCGGTATAAACACCTTTTATTTTTTCAATTCTCTGAATAAATCCCGGTACACCTTTTTCGTATTCATCTAAAACTAATGGCAAAACTGCTTCGACATCACCAAGGATCAAGAAATCAAAATATTTGATAATCTTATCATAATACATTTCTATTACTGGCCCACCAGCAAAATTAATCCCATTGCATCTCATTTTTAATGCATTCTCAAAATCATCTTCATATTGTAAAGAAAATCCCGCAAGTGGTGCAGTAATTTTTCCAGGATCTAAAAAAACTCTTTCACAATACCAATCTTTTCTGGTATTAACTAAATTATAAACAATTAATGGCCCTAAAGAATAAACTCCCCCATACATTTTGTTAGGGTAAACAATATCCATTCGAAATTTGCTTTTTTTATAAGGAAACATAATCTTTAGAATATTTATCTCTTTATTATATTTTTCAAAAAAAGTAAAAAAAAATTTTAAAAAATTATATCTAAGTTTAGCCCCAAATTTTAGTATCTTTGAGGTTTGTGTTTAGCATAACAGGTTCTACAAAAAACTGGTTTACCTTCAGTAGGTTTGAAAGGAACTTCACATTCTTGCCCACATTCTGAACAAACAGCTTTATGCATTTCTCTTGGCCCTGAATCAAAGTTGCTGCTTCTATTAAAACCGCCTTCTCTTCTAGGTCCTCTATTGCCTTCTTGTCTCATTTTATTCTCCGTGTTTATCAATTTTTTCTAATTAACTGCTAAAAGCACTTAAAAAGAAGCTTTTTGACATTTTCTATAATCTTTTCCTCTTTATAAATGCTTGTATTCCTTCTTTAGTATTGAATACTGGTTCCTAAATCTTTATATATCCTATTTTCTCACTCAAAAGCGATGCCAAAATGAATGATAAAATTGCCTTACAAGTTCCCCAAATCCTTCTTCCTACAGAAGGCCTAGACCTAACCAAATGGGCTGTAGTTGCCTGTGACCAATTTTCTTCTCAACCAGATTACTGGCTCCAAGTTGAGCGCTTAGTATCCTCAAATCCTTCTACTTTCCGTCTAATTTTTCCAGAGGCTTTCCTAGAAGAAAAGAACCCCGATATTAGAATTCAAAATATTAACTCAAACATGCAACTATACTTTGAACGAAACCTTCTGAAAGAACATAATGGCTTCATTTTGGTTGACAGAAAGACTGCTAAAACTCCTTCCAGGAAAGGTTTAATTATTTCTTTGGACTTAGAAGCATATGATTACAACAAAGGTTCTCAAACCTTAATTAGAGCAACTGAGGGCACAGTCATAGAACGTTTACCTCCAAGAATCAAAATAAGAGAGAATGCTTCTATCGAAGTCCCACACATTATGGTTTTGATTGATGATCCTGAGAAAACAGTCATTGAACCATTATTCAACAAACAACTTCAAGTTGCTTATGATTTTGATTTAATGCAAAACTCTGGCCACATTAAAGGTTATAAGGTTGATGATGAACAATCTATCAAAGAAGTTTCTGAAGCATTAGAGAAACTTTCAAACCCAGAATTATTTTTAAATAAATATAATGTTGCAAACAAAGGCGTTTTATTATACGCTGTTGGTGATGGTAACCATTCTTTGGCTACTGCAAAAGCAATCTGGGAAAAACTAAAACAGAATGCTATTGACAAAGAAGGAATCATGACTCATCCAGCAAGGTATGCTTTGGTAGAATTAGTGAATGTTCATGATGAAGGTTTAAATTTTGAACCAATTCATAGAGTTTTATTCGATGTTGAGCTTTCAAAAGTTTTAACCAACTTAAAAAATTTCTTTGGAAGAAATTTGACTTATAGGATGTACAATTCTGAAGCTGAGATGAACAAATATACTCCCACAAAAGAAGGCATCCAATCAATTCCATTTTTATCTGGTACACAGTGGGGCGTTATTATCATTCAAAATCCTCCACATAATTTAGCTGTGGGTTCTTTACAATTATTTTTAGACGCCTACATAAAAGCTAAGAACATTAAGATAGATTATGTCCACGGTTCTGAAGCAGTTAAAACTTTAGCTTCTAAACCCAACTGTATTGGCTTCTTCCTACCAAAAATGAAAAAAACGGATTTATTCAAAACTGTAATAATTGATGGTACACTCCCAAGAAAAACTTTTTCTATGGGTGAAGCTGATGAAAAGAGATTCTATTTAGAATGCAGAAGAATAATCCCAGAGCCTCTGAAGAAATCCTTCTTTGAAAAGATAAAAAATATTTTTTCTTAATTTAAAAAATAAAAAAATTTAGCCCATATAATTAGCACATTTCTCTTCTGTTTTTTGTGCTGTTTTCTGCATTTTATCTACATACCCTTTTAGTTGATTTTCAAAATCTTCTGCCGCTTTTTCTAAAGGCTTGTAATCAACATTTAAATCTAAATATGCGTCAAGCATTTCAATTATTTTTGCAGAAGCTTTACTATCTGGTAATTTAGAATGCGTTTCAACAAACAACCCGGACATATTCATTTCTTTATTCTTCAATAACAATGCCGCTGTTACTCCTGCAACTATTCCCTCTTTCAAAGGAGTTGCTTTCACCTTCAAAAATTTTCTTAATGCATTTGGATTTTGACTATAATAATACCTATTCATTTCTTGTGTCTGTCCTAATATTCCTTCAATACTGACAATCTCTTTGGCTTTCAAAGTTTTATATAACTCTTGTAATGCCTCTGAGATTTCCCACTCAAAACCTCTAACATCAGTTAATGCATGAAGAATAACAATATTTTTCTGTTTAGCATAAAATATTTCTAAAGGTTGAATAACTTTAGAATCATGTATTGCAATCATTGGTGGTATTTGTTTAGAAGCCATATAACCTATTGGCTTTGCATTTAAGTGTTTGATTAAATATTCTGTGACAATAGTTCCAATCAATCCCAACCCTGGGAACCCTTCAATTATAATCGGATTTTTTGGTTTAGTGTTTAG
>Ga0208958_1001033_pt1 | contig 29763 bp, 44 predicted proteins | sample RifOxyB1_FD_184032 | JGI IMG/M metagenome (GOLD analysis project Ga0208958, IMG submission 184032) | Soil microbial communities from Rifle, Colorado - Rifle Oxygen_injection B1 (SPAdes) | ecosystem: Environmental > Terrestrial > Deep subsurface > Rock core/Sediment | place: Rifle, Colorado...
AAATTGATTAATGAAGTTGTGAACTTTGGAAGAATATTTGGATTAAATTGTACTATTGAAAATAGGAATAATGGTTCAATTAGAGTAAAACTCTTTGGTAATTTGTTTGTTAAATTTATGAGAAATATTTGTGGGAAGTTAGCTAAGGGTAAAAAAATTCCGGAGTTTATATTTAGAACAAATAAAGATCTTAGGATGCATTTTATTGATGCTTATTGTCAAGGTAATGGACATAGATTAAAAAGAGGTAATGCATTGATGTTTGCAACAAAAAGTAAAACTTTAGCTTTGCAAATGCAATATTTATTATTGATGAATGGAGTTACTAGCAGTTATGGAAAGGCTCTTGAAAAAGGATTAGGAAAGGAAAATACCTGGACTCACAAAGTTGTAGTTTATGGAACTGGAGTTAATGAATCACATATTTATAGCAGATATAATGTAAGAGCAAAAAGAAGAAATATTGAACTGAATAATGGAAAAGTTCTGGGTGTTTTAGAAGAAAGTTATGGTATAGGAGATTTATCTTTTGTTAAAATTAAATCCATTGAAATTATTAATGAAGGTTATGAATATGTTTATGATATTTCTGTTCCTGAATGTGAAAATTTTGTAGGGGGTATTGGTGGAATTACATGCCATAACAGTCGTGGACAGCAAGGGATTGGGATTTCAGCAGCTGCACTTTATGGGCAATTAACAACAGGAAAACCAATTAGGATTATTTCTAGGATTGGGAAGGACGCAAAAGCACATTATTATGAGTTACATTTGAATACAAAAACCAACGAACCAGAGATTACTAAGTATGAAGAAAGAGAATGGGATGGAAAAGAACATGGTACCAAAGTTCAAATTGAACTTGAAGGAAAATATTTTGAAGGAAAATCAAGCATTGAAGAATTTCTGCAATTAACTGCTATTTCAAACCCGCATACACAAATAATTTTCAAGAGCCCAGCAGGGAAAGTAACTGAATATCCTCGAGCAAGCGAAGATTTACCAAAAGAGCCTAAGGAAATTAAACCGCACCCATACGGGATCGAATTAGGGATTTTGATTAAAATGCTTAATGATACAAAGAGTCATACTCTAAGTGCATTCTTACAGGATGATTTTAGTAGGGTTAGCTTAGGAGTTGCAAAAGATATTTGTGAAAAAGCAGGATTACAAACTAATGAAAAACCAAAAAATGTTACTCGAGAAGAAGCAGATAAGGTCTTTCAGGCAATAAAGACCGTAAAAATAATGGCTCCGCCAACAGATTGTCTATCACCAATTGGAGAAGAGAGATTATTGAAGGGGTTGAAGAAAGAAATAAGTGCGGAATTTTATACTGCTATTACCAGGCCACCATTTGTTTATAGAGGGAATCCGTTCTCAATAGAGGTAGGATTAGCATTTGGAGGAGATTTGCCGAAGGATGATTTTGTAAAAGTGATTAGATATGCAAATAAAGTTCCATTGCAGCACCAAGCAGGAGCCTGTGTTTTAACAAAATCAATAGTTCAAACATCATGGAAGAATTATGGATTATCACAATCAAAAGGGACTTTACCTTCAGGGCCATTAATTATCGTTGTACATATTGCATCAGTATGGGTACCATTTACTTCAGAGAGTAAAGAAGCAGTTGCATCATATCCCGAAATTATGAAAGAAGTGAAACTTGCTGTTCAAGATGCAGGAAGAAAATTAGGATTGTATATTCGAAAAACAATCAAGGCAAGGGAACAACAAGAAAGAGTAAATTTATTTGAAAAATATATCCCCGAATTAGCTAAAGCATTAGCAGAATTGTCTGAAGAAAAAGTTGAAAAGATTCAAGAAGAATTAGAAAAATCTTTGAAGAAGGGGATGAAAGATATGCTGGCTGAAGTTAAACAATCAGAGGATATTGAAATCACTGGAGAAAATGTTGCGTTCGGAGAAAAACAAGAGGAGTTGAACGATGAGTAGAAATGACCCTAAAAGAATTTTGAAAGCTTGGGGAGAAAAAATAGTTGAGCAAATTAAGAAAGGCAAAGGCCCAGAGATTAATTTTCCTCTGAGAAATTTGAGTAATATTGTCTTTGATAAAAAAACCAAAACCTTGAAATTAGGAGATAAATATGGGTCTAGAAATTTCTTTAATGTCGCACATTCCAAAAAGTTCTTACAGACGATTGAAGTTGCATCAATAATCAAACGGGAATTACTTGAAAGCGGAAAGCACGAGCACCTAAGAGGGGTTTTCTATATGACTAAGAGGACTATCCCTGGAACAAAAGTTAACCTTGTTGATGATCAGACTGAATCTGATAAAGCTATTGAAGATTTAGAAGTAATTACAGGGCTATCTAGAGAACAACTGCATGTTTCTGCAAACAAAATGGGAAGTATGGTTGGTAAATTAATATTAGAAGATAATGGTGATATCATTGATTGCGCAAGATTAGGTCGTGGGGGATATTCTATTCCGTCTATCACCGATGAATTAAATTTTAAGAAAGTTGAAGCGGAATATGTATTATACATGGAAAAAGCGTCTATCTTCGAGAGACTGAATGAGGATAAATTCTGGCAAAAGAATAATTGTATTTTAGTAACATCACAAGGGCAGACTACAAGAGGGATTAGAAGATTGTTACAAAGAATATCTGAAGAAAAGAATTTGCCAATTTATGTTTTATGTGATTATGATGTTTATGGAGCATATATCTATTCTGTAATTAAATATGGATCAATCGCATTAGCGCATGCATCTGAGAGATTAACAATTCCAAATGTAAAATATATTGGAATTACTGGAGATGATGTTGAGAAGTATGATTTGAAAAAGCATTTGATTAAATTAACTGATAAAGACCATGCGAGAATGAAACAAGTTGCTGCTTATGATTGGTTTAAAGATAATAAAGAATGGCAAAGACAATTTAAGTTAATGAAAAATTTTGGTGGGAAAGTAGAAATCCAGGCTTTGAGTGCACGTGGGATTAGTTTTATATCCGAAACATATTTGCCTGAGAAGATTAGGAAGAAAGAATTTTTAGATTAACCTTTAGCAACTTGAATTGCAAAAGGATTTGGTTGATTCATTCTACGCTTAAAATCAATTTTTTGTTTTGGTTGAGGTTCTGGAATAACATTTAATTGTAATAAATCAGTGATATCTTCCCAAATTAAGAAAGTATCAATATCACTTCTATCGCTAGTAACTGAATATAATTCTCTTGCTAATTCTTGTTTCTCAATATCAGTAAAATAAGAAGTATCAATCTCACTAGAATCTTCTTGAGTATTATACTGGCGAGCGATGTTCCTTAAGAGTTCATGAGTATAAAATGGATCATTATGTTGGACTAGCTCAGGATCGTGAAAAAACCAGAAATATTGTTCTAATAAAATATTAATGCTGGGCCGAGAAGAACGAGTAAAATTTTCTCTAACAATTAATTCTAATTCAGAACATTCTGTATGCGTTGGTTCAAATGTTATTGGTCGAAATAAAAAATAGATACAAGCTAAAGCTGAAGCCGAACCTGCAATTGCAGCGGTAGCATCAAGCAGATATTTGTGCATTTTGAAGATGATATGGTTCTGGAACTTCTAGAGGAGATTGTTTCAAATCCCGTCTAATTGTTGTTTCTGAAACACCATACTTTTTAGCAAGATTCAATATTTCTTTACGACCAAGATTTGCATAGCCGAGTTCTAAAGTATCCTGTAAAAGATTTTGTCTTCTCTCTTGGATTCTTCTTTGATTTAAATCATTCCTGGAAAAATCTTGTTGCATTTGATTATATTGGATTCGATCATCTGCACCAAAGTTAACTAATTCTAAAATCTCTTCGGTAGTCATATAACTTTTACTTTTTCTATCACTAGCTTCTCTATATAATCTTGAAGCCAAGTCAATCCTATCTTCTTTGGAGTATAAAGATAAATCAAACATGTTCTGAGTACCCTCAACTTTACTAGAATTGTATTGTAATCCAATATTCCTTGCAACATCATTCATAAATGCGTCATCTCTAACAGAAGGAATGTCTCTTTGAATCTGATTAAATTCGAAATATTCTTGGATTACTTTTCCTAAACCTGGAAGTTCTACACTACCTTGGCTATCAACGATATCTTCGAGATCAGCAGATTCAGGTGAGAATGCTACGGGGACTGTCAATGTAGTTCCAGAGTGAATAACATTTCTTTTAGGATTTCTTAAACCAACATATGTAGTGTCCGGTCTTTCAACAACAGAATTATCACCAATGATTGCAATTGTAAAATCCAATACTGGAGTTAAAGAAGATTTAGTATAGGTTCTCAAATCACTATCAAATCTACTAACTAAGGATAATTGGTCCTCTGGAGTCATAGATAATAATTCAGTAATATCTGTTCCAGAGATTGTTGCTGCGTATGAACTGATTCCAAATTCTGGTTGAGTATGGATTAATAGTTCTCCCCCAGTATATTCAAAAATACCAACTTCTTTTGTTGGTGGTAATAATATTTCTGGAGTATCATGAGAAATAGTATAAGTTGTTACAGGAGTAGTTGTAACAGAAGTAGAATTATCAAAAGGAAAAATTAAATAACCTGCACATAATAAAGTTGAAGCAGCTACTAATCCTAAAGCTGGCATTAGAGATCTTCTTGGAATAACTACAGGACCAGAAGGAACTACAGGAGCAGGAAGAATATCTGGAGCATAAATATCAATAAAAGGAGTTTCTATAACTGAACCTTCTTGAACACTAACATTAAACTCACCTTCCTGTTCTAGACCAGGAGTTTCATCCATAGGAATTGGATCATCATCATTTGATCCAGCTAAATTTGAAATCAAAGAAGAACTATCATTTGAAAAAATATCTGTAGCATCTCCATTTCTATCTGGACCACGAAATGTAAATTGCTCACCAAACTTTGATCTTTTTTGAATGTTCTTTCCCATATTATCAATAAAAAGTTTATATCTTGTTTAAAAAGGTTATGATGAACAAAAATTCAACTAAAAAAGGAGTAAATTTATTTATAGAAATATATTTAAAGAAATGGAAACTTTTCAAGAATATGCCCCAATAGCTTAATGGTGGAGCACATGACTGTTAATCATGCGGTTCCAGGTTCGAGTCCTGGTTGGGGCGCCATTTTTTTAAATTCTACAAAAAGATTTATAAATAATCGATAAAACCATTTGATGATACGAGCCCGTGGCTTAGCCTGGTATAGCACTGCTCTGATAAGGCAGGGGTCGTGAGTTCAAATCTCATCGGGCTCATTTCATTTTTTAATATTTTAAGAATATTTTTAAATGGACAATTTATAAGGGAGATAATGAATCCAGAATTTAGAATTCTTTGGAAAGTTTATCTTGCTGAAATTATAAGAGGTATTGGAGCATTTATAGTCCCATTTATTATTATTTTTCTTCAAGGAAAATCATTAAACTTAGCACAAATAGGAATTTTATGGGGTTCTATTTCATTAACAAATTTTTTTATGGAAATACCTACTGGGGTTATTGCGGATAAATATGGAAGAAAATTTTCAGCTATGCTAGGTTTTTTTGTACAATACTTAAGCTTTTTTTTAGTAATATTTACCCATAACTTTTTATTTTTGTTGGGTTTATATGTTTTATTTGGAATAGGATTTACTTTAACCTCGGGGGCTTATGATGCATGGATTTTTGAATATTTAAAATCTAATAAAAAAGAACACTTAATGCATAATTTTTATTCTCGAAAATTAAGTTTTTCATATTTGGGATTAATAATTGCGGGATTATTAGGAGGATATTTAGCAGGATTTTTTGATTTATATTGGTTGATTGTTTTTGATACAATCTTTGGGATGATATTTTTGATTATACTTCTTTCAGTTCCAGATCCACCTATATTGAAAGACAAAGAATATATTGGATTCAAATTATTTTTTAAAAAAACAAAAGAAGGATTTGATTATATTAAACAAAATAAAACTCTTTTATTATTAACAATAGCTTCAATGTTTTTTACTGTTGCAGTCGGAGCAAAAGAATTACTTTCACAGCCAGTATATATAGAACTTGGAATGCCACTCTCATACATAGGTTATGTAGCTTCAATATCAGGATTAGTTATTTTTATTATTCCTAATTTAATCTTTGGATTTAGTAAAAAGTTTCCTAAAAAAATTATTATTATTTTTTCGATAATTGAATTCATATCCATTTTTGGATTAATATTTGTAGAGAATTATTTAATATTTGCATTATTAATAATTATTTCATTTTTATGTGGAGCTATAATAAGTCCTATCTCCGATAGTATATTTCAACATAATTCAAAGACTGAAATTCGAGCTACTTCTATGTCAATGTTAAACATGCTGATATCTGTGGTTTATTTTATAGTTTTCTTGACTTTTGGAATATTAGCAGATGCTTATGGAGCAAAAATAATATTAGCATTATCCGGATTATTTATTATTCCAAGTATCATCTGTTACAGTTTAATAAAAAATTAAGAGAAGATTTATTAATCCCCAAAGTAGATTAGGGGTATGGTTTACGATTACCCAAAGTATTATGAGATTGCATTTAGTTTTATTGATTCTAAAAAGCAAATAGATTTTTTTGAAAAACTTAGCAATAAATATGGAATAGGAATAAATAAAATCCTAGACGTTGCTTGCGGCCCAAGTGTTCAAGCTGAAGAAATTTTAAAAAGAGGATATGGATTGGTATTATTGGATTTGAATAAGAGTATGATTGAATATGTTAAGATAAAATATCCAAAAGCTGAAGCGATTAAAGCCGATATGTGCAATTTTAAGTTAAAAGGTACAGTGGATTTTGCATTTATTATGATGGGATCAATATCATATATGAAAAATAATGAAGATTTTTTGAATCATTTGAACTGTATGTCAAAAGCTTTGAATAAAGGTGGATTGTATTTTATAGAGAATACAAGATTAAATTGGAAAGGCCTTGAAGGGAAACAGAATTGGGATGAAGAAAAAGATGGGATTAAAATTGATGCGAGTTATGAAATTAAGGTTGAAAATGAATTAAAACAAATTCTATTTGAAGAAATGATATTGAAAGTTAATGATAATGGGAAGAAGAGAGTCTTGAAAGAAAGTATCTCATTAAAACATATGTTTCCAGAGGAATATAAATTATTAATTGAAAAGCAAGGAGATTTTGATTTTTTAGGATTTTTTGATCATTTTAAAGATAAACAACTAAATGATTCTAAACAATTTAATTTTATGTTATTAAAAAAGAAATAAATTAAGAAATCTTAGCACCCTCAGGGATATCAGATTCAGGGGTTAAGAAAACAACCTTCTGATCTTTTGAAGCGGCCAATAACATACCATTACTCTCTACACCACGAAGAACTGTTGGTTGGAGATTATTAATAATAATTATTTTTTTGTTCAATAATTGCTCTGGTTTGTAATGAGACCTTAATCCAGCAACAATTTGTTTTTTTTCAGAACCTAAACTTAATTGTAAAACATAAAGCTTGTCAGCATTTGGATGATTTTCAACTTTGATTATCTTTGCAACCCGCAAATCTAATTTTTCAAAATCCGTAAATGGAATCACAGGTTTTGTTTCTACTTTTGTTTCTTTCTTTTGCATAGTTTCACCTTCGTCGATTCTTGTAAATAAATAGCCCACTTTTTCGAGTTTATTATTACCCAACAACCCAAACTTTGCTTTCTTGTAATCTTCTTTCTTTTTCATTCCTAAAGATTTTTGGATATTTTCAGAAGTTTCTGGCATGAATGGTTCTATTAAAATGGAAATTAGTCTCAAGGAATCTGCAAGGTTGTACATAACAATGTCCAAACGTTTTTTGTTATTCTTTGCAAGCTCCCAAGGGACATTATCATTAATGTATTTATTACATTCATTAACAAAATGCATTATTTCTGATAGAGCATTATGTAACTCAAAGTTACTCATTGATTCTTCGAACTTTGCATAATTGAATTTTTTTGGAAGTTCGTTCTTTGGAGACTTGACGATTTTTCCAGAGTAATATTTTTCAACCATAGATAAAGTTCTAGCATGAAGGTTTCCCAAACCGTTTACAAGTTCACTATTATGACGTTCCCTAAGAGCATGATATGAGAATGCACCATCAGAACCCAAAGGGATTTCTCTTAATAAAAAATATCTAACAGAATCTACGGGATACTTCTTTAGTAATTCTAATGGGTCTATAACGTTACCCAAAGACTTAGACATTTTTAATCCGCCCTCGCCCATAATAAAACCATGAACTAAAAGTTTTTTTGGTAATTCTATTCCGGCAGCTAAAAGCATTGATAACCAAATAACACTATGATGCCAAATAATATCATGTGCAATTACATGAACATTTGCAGGCCAGAATTTTTTCCAAGGAGAAGATGCTGTATTTGAAGTATAATTCGGAAGCGCATCAAACCAAACCCAGATTTTATGCTTATGATCCCAAGGCAAGGAAATGCCCCATTCAGAATTTGTTCTGGAGATACACAAGTCTCTAACGCCGTCTTTCATTCTTGATAAAATAAATTCTTGGCGATATTTTGGAGTGATATAATTATTTTTTTTAATGTAATCAATTACTTTTTTTTCATACTTGGACATTTTAAAGAAATATGCTTCTTCCTCAAACCATGTTGCTTTTGTTCCATGGAGTGGGCACTTACCGTCTACTAAATCTTTCTCAGTGTAATAAGTCTCACAGCCATTACAATACCAACCTTCGTATTTTCCTTTGTAAATGTCACCTTGGTCATATAATTTTTTTACAAGCTTCTGGCAGTATTTTTTGTGGTCTTCGTCTGTAGTTCGAACAAATTTATCATAAGAGATATTGTATTTTTTGAAAGCATCCTTAAAATGTGGGATAATAGTATCGACATAAGCTTTCGTATCTAAACCTTTTTCTTTAGCTTCTTTTTCAACCTTTTGAGCATGCTCATCAGTGCCGGTTGAAAAGAAAACATCTTCGCCTAAAAGTTTGTGCCATCTAGCAATTGAATCAGTAACAATATTTGTGTAAACTGTACCAATGTGGGGTTTACCTGAGGGATAATAAATTGGAGTAGTAATATAAAATGTTTTTTTAGGCATAGAAGAAAAAAGTATTATAATGTTTATATTCTTTACTAAATACCGAAATTATCCATTAAAAACTGGATCATAGCATGATTGTTTGTAACTTGAAATAAATCTTTAGCCTCATTAACTGAACCAGAGTTCATACAAGCGTGGGCACAGGTATCAATTTTGGATTCATCATTACAAAAAACATAGAAATATGATGCTTCCTTATACATAACCTGTTGCATTAACCAATCACCAGTTTTAATTAATTCTAGAGTATTATTTGCTTTGGCATAAGCCTTTGCAGCCTCTTTGTAATGATTTTCTTTTAAGAGCAAAGAACCGGCTTCAGAAAATGCTTGGAAACTGATAGATTCAGGGATTGAGACGTTGTCTACACCTTTTTGTAGGATTAAACTTACTATTGCTGGATATTGCATAATTGAATTATATCCCCCGGATTAAAAAAGATTATTAAACTGTAAGATATTTTTTGAGAAGTAGTGAGTTGATATAAATATGGATGACATTGAAAAATTAAGCTTAAAATTAGATGAGAAGCTGAAGAAACTAACCAAGCATAAGTGCGTGCATGTTACTGATAGATGTAATTTTGCGATATTTTTAGCCATGGATATTGCGAGAAAACATAATCCAAAAAAAGAGATCTTAATTCCGGATCAAGGGGGATGGTTTTCATATAAGGGTTATCCGCATTATTTTAATCTGAATATTGTTGAAGTGAAAACGGATTATGGTGTTATAGATTTGAAAGATTTGAAAAAGAAAGCTAAAACAGCGTCTGCGATTATTTTTAGTTCGTTTGCTGGGTACTTTGCTGAACAGCCCTTAAGGAAGATTAGAACTATTTGTAAAAAAGCTGGATGTTTGATTATCGAAGATGCATCAGGTGCAATTGGGGATAGTAAACTTTGTAATGGGAAGTATTCTGATATTATCGTCGGGAGTTTTGGGAAATGGAAACCAGTGGAATGCGGGTATGGTGGATGGATTTCTACAAACAATCCGAGTTATTTTGATTCTATAAGGGATTCGATGTCAATAACAAAAGTGCATCCGAGATTCTATAAAGAGATTATGAAACCATTAAGAAAAAATAAATTAAAAAAATTATTACATTTGCAAGAGCAAGTAAAGCAAGATTTGAAAGGATATGGAATTCTGCATAGGGATAAAAGAGGGTTGAATGTGGTTGTGAAGTTCAATACTGAAGTTTTGAAGTATTGTCAAGAAAAAAAGTATCCTTATGTATTATGCCCGAGCTATATACGTGTGAATGAGAATGCTATTTCTATTGAATTGAAAAGATTAGTATTTTAGTAAAGGATATAAAGAACTTGAAATTAATTTAGTAAATGAACTTCATCAGAAAAATTACAGAAAAAAAGACGGATAATTTTGTTAAAAGACAATTTACACGATATGGAAAAGGGGTTTATGAAAACAAAGCTCTTTTGCAAATAACCAAAGGGGCTCATGCTTATTCAATAAATACTAGTTTTGAATTTTCTGGAGAATTTGCTTACGGACTTGCTGAAACAATTTCTGGAAAAGTTAAAGTTACTGGTGGAATTATTACAACACAAAAAAATATTGCTGAAGAAATTGATTTTGAACTTGCTGGAATGAAACAGTTTGCAGGCGTAAAAACCTTCTTGATTGATACAGAATTAAGTAAAAATCAAATTCAAGGTTTATTTGATAAGTTTCAATCAGCGTTAATATTATTATCATTCTCTACAGAGAAAGGGACTTTGAAAACAAAAGTAAAAAATCCAAAGTCTGCTAAAACCAAAGATAATGAAGATGGAGAAGAACCAAAGGCAGATTTTTGTTCATTCAAAACAAAAGATGAAAGTATTGTAAAAGATTTGGCCTTTGATGTGAATAAAGATTATAAAAAAGTTTTCATTAAACATACTTTTGAGATTGATGATTTGGAAATTCCAAAAGAATATTTGAATGATTTTGTAAAAGCAAGATTACATGCAATTAGAAAAGGAAAGTTAATAAGGCAGGTAAACATAGATGGAGAACAAGTAAAGAAAGAATACATATTAGAGGTGTAAAAACTTGCCAGAATTATTTAATATAATAAAAGGGTTTTTTAAATTTATCTTTGTGGTAGTTGTATCTTTCCTTGAAGCGATTACTGTATCATTTTATAAAAATGTGAAGAAATGGTATGCAAAACCTAATACAAATTATAAGCATGTAAAAGTGCCTAAAGATTATTATGACGAGAAATCTGAACCAGAATATAAAGATCTTTCTAAGGACGGTTCCTTCTCAGACTTTGCAGGTTTACCTGGATTTAAATAGTTGTATCCTTCTAGTAGTTACAAAATAGAAAGGTTTATATACGAGTAGTTCTGGAAGATAATTAAAGAAAAATGGTATTAACTTATTTTGGGATTTTGGATGATATTGTACAAGTTTCATTAAAAGCTGTTAGTGGGTTAGATAAAAATAATCTGGAAAGAAGACCAGTCATTATAGGAGGAATGGCTCTTCAAGCATATGTTCAAGAAACATTAAGAAAACCAGAATTACTAAGGCCAACTTCTGATATTGATGTAATGACTATTGAACCATTTAGAGATTTTAGAGATTTTGATGAAAGAGTGGGGGAAGACTTAGTTTCAAGAATAAGAAAATTAGGATATCAAGCTCAACCAAGCAGAATTAAACATAGAAACTCTTACCAGATCAAAGTTATGAGGGGCCAAGGGAATAAAGCCAGAGAATTATTTTTTATTAATTTTGATTATCCTAGTGATAATGTATTATCAGACCCAGATTTTAACGAAAAGAGAAGAAGAGAAATTGCTAATGCGAACATAACTCGGGTGGGAGATATTGAAGTAATGACTGTAAGGATAGAAGATATCCTTTCTGATAAAAAAGACAGAATACAGAGAGCTATATCCCATCTACCAGAGGATCATGAAATTTATCTACGAGCATTATCTGATATATTTCAAGAAGGACGTTGGGAAGAGCTTAGAGGAGTCCCATTAGAAAAATGGAATGATAGAATTCTAAAATGGCAAAACAGATTTGATGATGCTGGCCAAATTAAGAAGCCTTGGGATTATATATTAAATAAAGATTTATATGATGTTTGTTTGTTAATGCAAGTCATTAATAGAGAACCACGAAAATTTAATAGATCTTATTATTTAGGGATAAAACCTTAATTTTATTTTGTAGCTTCTTTAATATCAGAACCTTTTACTGTTTTACGACCAGCATGACTAGCTAATCGAACAGCTTTCTCGCCAATCTCCTCGGCAATCTCTTCTAGAAATTCTCTGAATTTTTCTTTAGCCTCATCAGAAACTCTTGCAGCGCCAGCTTTCTTAAGGATTTTTTCCATCGCTGCTTCAGGCAATATGTATTTTCTTGGAGTTAAGCTCATTTTGACTTCTAAATGAGGAAAAGAATGGAAATTATATAAATATTTGCTTTTTACAGACAAATTTTGAAGATTATTTTTTGAAAAAACCTCTAGTTAGATGAGGAGTAGGAGAAATGTTTATAAACACCTAAATTTTTTCCACAAACAACAAAATGCGAACAGAAGTTTGCGTTTAATACATTACTCACATTAAATTGAGAGTTCACACACAGTGTCGAACACAGGACTTAGGTTTTGATTCTCAAAAAGGCGAGTGCAGGTTCGATGTCTATAAACCTGTTGTCCGGAAGGATATAAAAAAAAGAAAGTAGACTAAGAAATTACTATGGGACATAAACATCATCCAAGACGAGGAAGTTTGCAATATTGGCCACATAATAGGAGTAGCAAGCATGCTCCTAGAATCAGATCATGGGCTAAAGGCAGTGAAAAGAAATTATTAGGATTCATTGGATATAAAGTTGGTATGACTCATGTTTTAATGAAACAAACAAATACTAATTCTCATAGAAAAAATATGGAAATTTTTACACCTGTTACAGTTGTTGAATGTCCACCCTTAAAAGTTTATTCAGTAAGGTATTATACAATTGATGAAGATCAAGCATTAAAATTGACTGGTGAAGTTTTCTCAAAAAAGATGGATAAAGAATTAGTTAGAAAAACTAATGTTTCCAAAAAAGAAGGAAAAACATCAGAAGCATATGATGAAGTTAGAGTTGTTGTATACACACAACCGAAATTAACAACCATCGGAAAAAAGAAACCAGACATGTTAGAGATTTGTATCGGCGGAAGTTTGAGTGAAGCAGGTGCATACGCTAATTCATTATTAGATAAAGAGATTAAGATTTCTGAAGTTTTCAAAAATAATCAGTTTATTGATGTACATGGAGTTACAAAAGGAAAAGGATTCTGTGGAGTAACAAAAAGGGTACATCCGAAAAGATTGCAGCATAAATCCGAGAAAGGAGTTAGAGGAATTGGAACATTAGGTTCATGGCACCCTAACAGGGTATTGTATACCGTTGCACAAGCAGGTAAATGGGGTTATCATTTGAGAACTGAGTTTAATAAATTAAGTGTTAAAGTTGGAAATGATCCTAAAGAAATTAATCCTAAAGGTGGATTCATAAGTTACGGTGAAGTAAGAAGTGATTTTATTTTGGTTAAAGGGTCAATTCCTGGTGCTACAAAAAGGCCAATTGCAATTACTGAAGCAAGAAGAGCGACTAAGAAATTATATCCTATTAATATCTCATACACAAGTTTGGAGTCTAAACAAAGATGAAAGCGGCAATAATTGGAATGGATGGAAAGAAAGGTAAAGAAGTAAGTTTGCCAGCACAGTTTAGTGAAGAGTTCAGACCTGAAATAATCAAGAAAGCAGTATTAGTACAGCAATCACATAGCGTTCAACCTTATGGAGTTAAACCTTCCGCAGGAATGAAACAATCATCTTGGGTTTCAAAAAGAAGGCACGATTACAAAACAGGATATGGAAAAGGGCAATCAAGAACTCCTAGAAAAGTATTATCTAGAAGAGGATTGAACATGTATATGGTTGGAGCATTTGCACCTAACACCGTTGGTGGAAGAACTGCACATCCTCCAAGAGCAGAAAAAATATTCGCAATTAAAATCAATATCAAAGAAAGAAGAAAAGCATTGAGAAGTGCTATCGCAGCAACAATGAATAAAGTCTTGGTTAAGAAAAGGGGACACTTAGCAGAGTCTGTTGTTATTGATAATAAAATTGAAAGCTTGAAAAAAGCAAAAGAAGTTTATGATTTATTGAAAGTTATTGGAATGGATAAAGAGTTAGAAAGAATTGCTCAGAAAAAAATCAGAGCTGGAAAAGGAAAAAACAGAGGAAGGCCATACAGAAAGAAGAAAGGGCCATTAATCGTTGTATCACAAAAATGTTCATTATTAGAAGCAGCAGCAAATATTCAAGGTGTAGATGTTTGTGAAGTCAAGCAATTGAACGCAGAATTATTAGCACCTGGAACAGACGCTGGAAGATTAACTCTTTGGAGCGATAAAGCTTTAGAAGTAATGGAAAAAGAAAGACTCTTTTATGAAAAAAGGGAGACTAAATAAAAATGGAAACTACCTCAGTATTGAAGTATCCGCTAACCACGGAAAAGAATGTAAAATTAATGCAACAAGATAATAAATTGGTTTTTATCGTTGAGAGAAGATCCACAAAACCTGAAATCAAAAAAGCAGCAGAAGAGTTTTTCAAAGTCAAAGTCCTAAAAGTTACAACTAGTATATTACCAACTGGAAAGAAAAAAGCTTACATCAAGTTAGCTGATAATACTCCAGCAATCGACGTGGCAACACAATTGGGGTTAATGTAAATGGGTAAACGATTAATAACACAAGCAAGAGGAAAAGGATCACATACTTACAAGGCACCTAGTCATAGGTATGTGGGTAAGATTTGTTACAGAACTTATGATGATTCTGAAAGAAATGGAATTGTGTTTGGAAAAGTTGTAGATATAGTCGATTGTCCAGGACATTTTGCACCATTAGCAGTAATCAAGTATGATACTCAAGAAGAAGTATTAAACGCAGCACCATTAAACATCAAGGTGGGAGATGTTGTTGCATCAGGAGCAACAGCGCCGGTTCAAGCAGGAAATGTTTTACCATTAAAAAATATCCCTGAAGGAACTTCAATTTATAATTTAGAATGTAAACCCGGAGACGGTGGAAAATTAGTTAGAAGCTCAGGAACATTTGCAAAAGTTATTGGAAAAGTTGGTAATGGGATCGAAGTAAGATTACCTTCAAAAAAACAAAAGAACTTTTGTGGAGAATGTAGAGCAACCATAGGTATTATTGCTGGTGATGGAAGATTAGATAAACCAATCTTGAAAGCAGGAATAAGAATGCATGCAATGAGAGCAAGAAACAAATTATATCCACAAGTTTCTGGAGTTGCTATGAACGCTGTAGATCATCCATTCGGATCAGGTAGAGGTAGACACGTTGGTAAACCTAAGACCTCTCCAAGATGGGCACCTGCAGGAAGAAATGTTGGTTTGATCAAAGCAAGAAGAACTGGTAACGGTAAAGGGAGATAAACATGGCAAGAAAAGAATATACTTACAGGGGAAAATCAATTGAACAATTGAAGGCTATGGATATTAAAGAGTTTACTGAGTTGTTACCAGCAAGACAGAGAAGAAGTTTATTAAGAGGATTCTCTGAAGATCAAAAAATATTATTATTAAAAATTAAAAAAGCAAAAGACGGAAAGTTTAAGAAAAATATCCGAACTCACTGTAGAGATATGATTGTCATCCCAGAAATGATTGGAGTTATGATTTACATACACAATGGAAAAGCATTCGTGCCTGTTGATTTGTTACCAGATACTCTTGGTTTTTATTTGGGAGAATTAGCAATGACTAGATCCAGAGTAGCACACTCATCACCAGGAATTGGTGCATCAAAATCCAGTGCAGGATCCTCGAAAAAATGACTGAAACAGAACATATAGCAACTGCAAGAGGAGTAAACTTAGGAATCTCAACCAAGTTCGCTATGGAAATAGCTAGATTTGTAAGAGGAAAAAGTTTAGTTAAAGCCAAAAAAGAATTGAATGGTGTATTAGAACAGAAAATTGCAGTTCCGTTTAAGAGATATAATTTTGATTTAGGACATAAAAGAGGAGCAAGTGGTCCTGGAAGATATCCAATAAAAGCTACAAAAGAAATTTTGTTGTTAATAGAATCTGCGGAAGCAAATGCAGAGAATAAAGGATTAGACAAAGAATTATTAGTCGTTCAAAATGTTATTGCAAACAAAGGAACCACTCAAGTTAGAGCTGGAAGAAAAAGAGCAAGACATGCAAAAAGAACTCACGTTCAAGTAATATTAATTGAGAAAGAAAAGAAAAAAGAAGAAAAACCTAAAGAACAAAAAAAGGAGAAGGGTAAGAAATGATTGAAAGAAAATTCGTTGCAGAGAAAATGAGAGAGTTCCTTGTGAACCAATACTTGTTAAAAGAGTTAGGTCCAGGAAAGTTTAGCTCCTTCGAAATTAGAAGAACTCCTTTAGGTGAAAGAATCATAATCTATACTGCAAGACCCGGTTTAATCGTCGGTAAAGGTGGAGAAAATATTAAAGATCTAACTAGAGTTTTGAAGATGAGATTCAAAATGGAAAATCCACAAATTGAAGTTGCAGAAATTAATAATCCTAATTTAGATGCACAAGGTATGGCTGAACAAATAGTAATCGTATTGGAAAGATTTGGACCAAAAAGATTTAAATCAGTTGGATACAAAACATTACAGAAAATTATCGACGCTGGTGCTATGGGTTCAGAGATTGTTATTAGTGGTAGAGGATTACCTGGTGCTAGAGCAAAGAGTTGGAGATTCTATGCTGGGTACTTAAAAAAATCTGGAGATATCTCAATGTCAAAAGTGGCTTATGGAGAATCAAGGGCAAACTTAAACTCAGGAACAGTTGGAGTTAAAATTAGAATTTTACCCCCTGGAACTATTTTGCCAGATAAAATCACAATCAAGGATTTAAGTAAACAAACAATTGCAGTTGAAGAAGTTAAAAAAGTTGTAAAAGAAGAAGTTAAAGAAGTTAAAAAAGTTGCTAAGAAAAAAACAGCTAAGAAAAAAACTACAAATAAGAAAGAAAAGAAAGAAGAAAAACCTGTAACAGAAGTTAAAGGCGAGAAGAAAGAAGATGAAAATAAAGAATGAAGAATTAAGGAAATTGAACAATTCAGAATTGCAAAGCAAATTACTAGAGCTGAAAAAAGATTTGATTAAAGTTAATGCTCAAGTTGCAGCAGGAACCGTACCTGAAAATCCAGGAAATGTTAGAAATATCAAAAAAACTGTTGCAAGAATATATACTATCTTAAAAGAAAAGGAGGGGAAGAAGAGTAATCCATGAGTGTGATTTGCTCAAAGTGTGGTTTGCCTCAAGAACTGTGTGTTTGCGAGACTATTGCTAAAGAAGATCAAAAAGTAGTAATACGATTGGTCAAGCGAAGGTTTGGAAAACTTAACACAATCATCGAGGGAATTGACGATAAAACAATTAACATCAAAGAGCTTGCGAAAAAGCTGAAATCAAAACTTGCCTGTGGAGGGACAGTGAAAGGAAATAACATTGAACTCCAAGGGGATCACATAGACAAAGCAAAAAAATATGTGATTGAAGAAGGGTTTTCAGCAAACTCTATAAGCGTTGTTGATGAAAGAAGATGAGATCACCAGAAAACATCTTGCAGCACGAATTGATCGGGTTGCATATGAAGGTGGTTGATGCAAGAAACAGAGACCTTATTGGTATCGAGGGCAATGTTGTTGATGAAACAAGAAATTGCCTAGTGGTAGAAACAAGCAAAGGGGAAAGAAAAATCTTAAAAACTGAAGCGTGTTTCAAAATCAATATTGGTGAAAAAAGTATAATCATCGAGGGGAAATATTTGGTCGGAAGGCCAGAGGATAGGATCAAAAAATGAAAGTAAAAGCAAAAAATCCGGGCATGGGTGTTGAAATGCCGAAGAAAACATGCAATGATGTACATTGCCCATTTCATGGAGAGTTGAAACTCCACGGAAAAGTTTTCATTGGTAAAGTAATCAAAAGAAACCCACACAAGACCGTTAATGTAGAGTGGCCTAGGATAAACTATATTGAAAAATATGAAAGATACTCTAAGAAAAGATCAAGAGTAAAAGCTCATAATCCCGAATGTATCGACGCACAAGAAGGAGATACAGTAAAAATAATTGAAACTAAACCAATAAGTAAAACCAAAACATTCGTGGTTGTTGGAGTTGAACAATGAAAGCAATATCAGGGCATAAAGTAAGAGGACTGCCAGTTGGAGCAGAGATTCCTACTTGTGATAACTCTGGAGCAAAAATTGTAAAATTAATTAGTGTTAAGGGTCACAAAACAGTTAGAAGAAGAATCGCATCTGCAGGTGTTGGAGATTTGATCAAAGCATCAGTCATCAAAGGAAAACCTGAGATTAGAAAACAAGTAGTAATGGCTGTTGTCGTTAGGCAAAAGAAAGAATATAGAAGACCTGATGGAACAAGAATTAAATTCGAAGATAACGCTGTTATCATATTAAAAGATGACAAAGGTACTCCGAAAGGAACTATCTTCAAAGGTGCAGTAGCAAAAGAAGCTGCAGAAAGATGGCCGGGTATTTCAAAAGTATCCAGCATAGTGGTGTAAAATGAAATGGTCAAGTAGTTGGAAAGCGAGTAAAAATCCGAGTAAGCAAAGGAAGTATAAAGTGAATGCTCCTTTACACTTAAAACAAAAATTGTTAGGTGTACACTTGAGTAAAGAATTGAGAGAGAAATACAAAACAAGAAGTATCGAATTAAGAAAAGGAGACAAAGTAAAAATCCTGAAAGGAAATCATAAAGGAAAACTTGGAAAAATTTCAAGGATTAGAATCACTACACAAAAAGTTTACATCGAAGGTATGGATACTGTTAGAAAAGATGGTAATAAAGTATTAGTCCCATTCAAAGCAAGTAACTTAATGATTACAGAATTAGAATTGAGTGACAAAAAAAGGAAAACAAAAATAGAAAAAATGCATCCAAAGGAGACAAAGTAGAATGGTTAAAAATCACTTATCAAGATTGAATTCACCAGTAAGCTGGGGTATTAGCAGAAAAGGAATCAAGTTTGCTACCAGAACTAGTCCTGGCCCTCACAAATTAAAAGAATCTATCACATTAATTGTATTAGTAGAACAATTATTAAAATCCGGAAAAACAAGAAAAGAAGTAAAGAAGATTTTGAACGAAGGAAAAATTTTAATTAATGGTAAGATTAGAAAAGAAGTTAAATTCCCCGTCGGCTTGATGGATATAATTAGTGTTCCTGCTTTAAATGAAAACTTTAGATTATTTTTCAATTCAAAAGGAAAATTTGTATTATTACCAATTGACGAATCTGAAAAAGATTTGAGATTAATCAAGATTACTGGAAAAACATTAATCAATGGTGGAAAAATCCAGGTCGGAACTTCAGATGGAAGTTCATTACTTACTGATAAAAATGATTTCAAACCAGGGGATTCATTAATTGTTTCAATTAAAGATGGAAAAGTAAAAGAACACTTTTCATTAAAGAAAGGATCTAAAATTTTCATTGAAGGTGGAAAAAAGAAAGGTTCTGTTGGAACATTACAAGAATTTAAAGAAAATAATATCATTGTTAAAACTTCTGAAGGAGAATTTGAAACCGCTAAGAGGTATGCGTTTGTTATTGAAAAAATAAAAACGCCGGAAGCAAGATGAGTACCATGAAAACTATTGAAATTGAAAAAATTACTTTGAACATTGGTACTGGGAAACCAGGATCAGAGTTAGAAAAAGGAAAAATATTGCTAGAGAAGATTAGCGGAGCGAAACCTTGTGAAACAATGACTAAAAAAAGATTACCTGCTTGGAATTTAAGACCGGGTTTAGTCATCGGATGTAAAGTAACATTAAGAGGGAAAAAAGCTGAAGAATTGTTAAAAACATTATTGAAAGCTAGAGATAATGTATTACCTTCAAGATCATTCGATAAAAAAGGAAACTTTTCCTTTGGAATAAAAGAATATTTAGATATTCCTAATTTAAATTATATCCCTGAAGTTGGAATCATAGGATTAGAAGTTGCAGTAAGTTTGCAAAGAAAAGGATTTAGAATTAAAAGAAGAAAACTTGAAACTAAAAAAATTCCAGCAAGACATGATATTAGTAAACAGGATGGAATTAATTTCGCAAAAACATTAGGATGTAATGTATTAGAGAAAGAGGAGGCTGAAGAATGACCGCGGGAAGTTACAAAAAGGTATTTAAACAATTGAAAAACAAGCCTGTCAAGCTCAAAAAATTCCTTAAGCATAATGCACCAAAAGCAAGGAAATTTGGTGTTGCTTCAAAACCATGTAAAATCTGTGGTAGATTAGGAGCACATGTTGGTCAATACAAATTAGATTTGTGCAGACAGTGCTTTAGAGATTACGCAACAAAGTTGGGGTTTAAAAAATATTACTAAAATGGCAATGAATGACACACTGGCAACGGCATTGAGTAATTTGCTTAATGCAGAGAAGGTTGGTAAATCTACTTGTGTAGTGAAACCTATCTCTAAAATTACAAGAGCCGTATTTGATATCATGAAAGATAATCATTATATTGGAGAATTTACCGAAGTTGATGATAAAAAAGGCGGATATATTGATGTTAATTTAATCGGAGGAATAAATAAATGTGGTGCTATTAAACCTCGATTCGCAGCTGAAATAAATGAATTTACCAAATTTGAAAAACGATTCTTACCTGCTAAGAATTTTGGTATGATTATTATTTCCACATCAAAAGGTATTATGACTTTAGAACAAGCTAAAGAAAAAAATATTGGAGGAAAATTATTAGCTTATATTTACTAAAATGATTGAAGCAAGAAGACTTAGGAAGGAGATACAAATCCCAGCTGGCATAGATGTAGAGCTAGGAGAGAAAATTACTGTTAAGAAAGGTAAGTATGTAGTCTCAAAAAAACTAAGTCATCCTACTCTTGAAATTACAAAAGAGGGAGACAAATTAATAATTACACCAAAAGGGTTCACAAAAAGAGAAAAGAAAATAATCAACACATTCAAATCCCATTTGGATTGGATGTTAGAAGGTGTTGAAGAACCTTTTGTTTACCAAGTCAAAATATGTTCAAGTCACTTCCCAATGAATGTGACAATTGAAGGTAAAAAAATCATAGTTAAAAATTTCCTTGGAGAAAAAGTTCCGAGAAAAACTGAAATCGAAGAAAATGTTGAAGTAAAAATGGAAGGCGATGTAATATCAATCACATCCCCAGATAAAGAAGCTGCAGGACAAACTGCTGCAAACTGTGAGAGATGTACAAGGATAACAAATAAAGATAGAAGAGTATTCCAAGATGGATTATGGATTATTAAAAAAGCTGAGAGGAATATCTAATGGTTAATACAAGATTACTAGAACAGAGAAACAAAACAAAAGGAAAGAAACCTAACTTTTTGAGACAGGATGCTCATAGAACAAAAAGTCTTGAAAAGAAATGGATCAAGCCTAAAGGTATGCACTCAAAGATGAGAATGAAATTGAGAAGCAGAAGAGTTTGGCCATCGTCAGGTTACTGTTCACCTAATGAAGTAAAAGGTTTAACAAGAAAAGGTTTCCAACCTATACTAGTAAGAAACTTGAAAAATTTAGAAGGATTTGATTCAAAAACACAAATTGTCGTCGTTGGACATGTCGGGTTAAAAAATAAAATTCAAATCTTAAAAAAGTGTATTGAAAATAAATATAATGTAGATAATGTAAAAAGCCCACAAGAGTTCATCACAAACATTGAAAATAAGATTGTAGACAAGAAAAAAGTTAAGAAAGATAAAGAAGATAAGAAAAAGAAAACAAAGGACGAACAAAATAAAAAAGTTACTAAAGAAGAAAAGAAAGAAACTGTTAAAGAAAGTCAAGAAGAAACAAAGAAAGGCGAAAAAAGTGAAAAGATTAAAGTCCTGGAGAAGAAACAATGAATCTTGCAAACCAAAAAAGAATTAGTGCAGAATTATTGAATGTTGGAACTACTAAAGTTTGGTTTGACCCAGATAGATTAACAGAAATCAAAGAAGCTATCACAAAAAATGATCTTAGAAATTTAATTAAGAAAAAAGCAATCCAAAGTAGACCTGAATTGGGATCATCTAGAGTTAGAGCTAGAAAAAGATTAGTTCAGAGAAGAAAAGGAAGACAAGCTGGTCCTGGTACAAGAAAAGGAAGCAGTACTGCAAGACTAACCAGAAAAGAAACTTGGATGTTAACAGTAAGAAGCCAAAGAGAATTCATCAAAGAACTAAAAGATAAAGCTTTGGTTGAAGGAAAGATTTACAGAAACTTATATTCAAAAGTTAAAGGTGGATACTTCAGAAATAAAAGACACATCAAATTGTACTTAGAAGAAAACAAGTTATTTATAGTGAAGGTTAAGAAATGAAAACAAAAAAATACGTAGTCTATAGAAGAAAACGAGAAGGAAAAACGGATTACAAATTAAGATTAAGCCTATTAAAATCCGAAAAATTAAGATTAGTAGTTAGAAAATCACTTAAAAATATCTTAGTTCAAGCTAATCAATATGAATCAAACGGAGATAAAACTTTGCTAACTGCAAATAGTAAAGAATTAGAACAATACGGATGGAAAGGATACAAAAGAAATGTTCCAGCAGCTTATTTGACTGGATTCTTATTTGGAACCAAAGCAAAAAAAATTGGAATGGACAATTTAATCCTCGATAAAGGTTTGTATGTAAGTAGAAAAGGGACTATTATTTATAGTGTCTTGAAGGGTGTTGTTGATGCTGGAGTGAATGTTCCGCATAGCCCAGAGATTTTCCCAAAAGAGGAAAGAATAAAAGGGAAGCATATTTCCGATGACATTGAAAAAATGTTAGAAACAACAAAAAATAATATTCAAAAGGTGAAATAGATGGTTCAACAAAAAAACAAGAAATCCAAACGAAATGCTGATCATAGTGAAAGTGGAATCTCCAAAGATAAGGGATTTGATAAAGATGCTTGGAAGCCTAAAACTGAATTAGGAAAGAAAGTAAAATCCGGAGAAGTAGTAAATATAGATGAAATCCTAGACCAAGGTTTAAAGATTCTTGAATCAGAAATCGTCGATATGTTATTACCTGAATTACGTGTAGATTTAATGGAAGTTGGACAATCAAAAGGAAAGTTCGGTGGTGGAAAGAAAAGTATTTGGAGACAAACTCAAAAGAAATCCAAAGAAGGAAATAAACCGTCATTTGCAACAGTTGCTGTTTGTGGTAATGGGAATGGATATGTAGGAATTGGATTTGGTAAAGCAAAAGAAACTGTTCCTGCAAGAGAAAAAGCAACAAGAAATGCAAAATTAAATTTGATCAAGATCAAGAGAGGATGTGGCTCATGGGAATGTGGATGCGGACAGTCACACTCAATACCATTTACAGTCGGTGGAAAGTGTAGTTCAGCAACTTTCGAATTAAAGCCAGCACCAAAAGGTACAAGATTATGTATGGAAAAAGAATGCCAGAAAATGTTAAGAATGGCTGGTATAAAAGATGTTTATGGAAAAGCTAGAGGACAAACAAGAACAAAATTGAATGTGGTTTATGCTTGTTTCAAAGCTTTAGAAAACTTAAGTGAAGTTAAAGTAAAACCAACACATATCTCAAAATTAGGGATTGTTGGAGGTAGGAATGAATAAGAATATTGTGATTATAAGGTTACGGGGAAGAACTGGAGTTCGAAAGAGTGTTAATGATACTTTAGATATGATGAGACTCTACAAACAAAACGGTTGTGTAATTGTTCCAAATACTCCACAGTACTTAGGAATGATCAAGAAAGCTAAGGATTATATTACTTGGGGAGAAATTGATCAAGAAACATTCACATTAATGTTTACAAAAAGAGCAAGAATCGTTGGTGATAAACCTTTAACTGATGAATACTTAAAACAGCAAATAAAAGTTGACACAAAAACTTTTGTTGAAGAAGTATTTAACTTTAAGAAAAAATTAAAAGATGTTCCAGGATTAAAACCATATTTCAGGTTAACCCCTCCATCAAAAGGATTTGAAAGGGGTGGAATTAAAAAACCATTCAGTATGGGTGGTTCATTAGGATATAGAAAAGATAAAATTAATGATTTAATCAAAAGGATGCTCTAAGATGAAAAGTACAACTCCAAAGAAAAAGAATAAAGGAATGAGAGGCTATAAGAGCCATGGTTGGGGCAGTAAGAAGAAGCATAGAAATAGTGGATCCAGAGGAGGATTCGGTATGGCTGGTACTGGTAAGAGAGCAGATACAAAGAAACCTACAATCATCAATGAATATGGTAATACTTACTTTGGAAGAAGAGGATTTGTTGTTCCAAATAAAGGGATAGAGTACAAAGCAATCAATTTAAGAGATTTGAATATTCTTGTAGAAAAGAAATCCATTAAAGGAGAAATTAATTTGATGGATTATGGATACAAAAAATTATTAGGTTCTGGAGTATTAAGATACCCTCTAAAGATCACTGTAGAGTTAGCATCAGGCAACGCAATTGAAAAAGTTAATAAAGCTGGTGGCAGTGTTAAAGTTGAAGAGGAATAAAAATGTCTTTAGTGGATAATATCATCCTAAATTTACCAGAAGTTAAAGGTCCAGAACAAAAAAAACTTTCTTTTAACGAAAAGTTAAAGTGGACATTAATTTGTTTAGTTGCGTTCTTTTTATTAGGCTTAGTTCCATTATATGGCTTAGGTGAAAACGCACTAGCACAGTTTGAATTCTTATCAATTATTCTTGGAGCAAGTTTTGGTTCTTTGATTTCATTAGGTATTGGACCATTAGTAACTGGATCCATCGTATTACAATTATTGAACGGATCTGGATTAATTAAATTTGATTTGACGACGCCAGAAGGTAAGAGAAGATACCAAGGAATCCAAAAAGTTATGTCCATATTCTTTGTTATATTCGAAGCAGGGATTTATGTTTTCATGGGTGGACTTTCACCTTCATTAATGTTAGACCCATCACAATTTAGATTGATGCAGTTTGTTTTGGTTGGGCAATTAATCTTGGGCGGTATATTCATAATGTTTATGGATGAGATTATCAGTAAATGGGGATTTGGTTCAGGTATTTCTTTATTCATCGCAGCAGGAGTTTCATCTGAGATTGTTATCAGAGCATTTAGTCCATTAACAACTAGTGGTACTTGGGCATTTGGAAGTTCACAACCTGCAATTGGTAAAGTTTGGGTATTCATAGAATCATTAGCATCACAAAATCCAATTGGAGCAATATTAGCATTATCTACAATATTAGCCACGATATTAATTTTCTTACTAGCAGTATATTTACAAGCAATGAAAGTTGAAATTCCATTATCCTTTGGAAGAATTAGAGGACATGGTATTCGGTGGCCATTAAATTTTATGTATACTTCTAACATCCCTGTTATTTTAATTTCCGCTTTACTTGCAAACGTGCAACTAGCAGCAAGATTATTTGAGAAATGGGGACATCCAATATTAGGAACTTTTTCAGGATCTTCACCAGCAACAGGGTTTGTTTTATGGGTTACACCAAATAATTTGGTACAAGCAATTGTAACTGGTAGTTTTGCGGGAATAACTATTTTACATTCATTAGTATACATGGGATTTATGATGATTGGTGCTGTCATCTTTAGTTGGTTCTGGGTACAAACATCTGGAATGGATGCTGGAGCACAAGCTAGAAATATTTTAAATTCAGGATTGCAAATACCTGGTTTCAGAAGAGACCAAAGAGTTTTAGAAACAATCTTAGAAAGATATATCATGCCATTAACAGTAATGGGTGGTTTGTCTGTTGGGATATTAGCCGCTGGAGCAGATTTAATGGGAGCTTTAACAAACGGAACTGGAATTTTATTAGCAGTAATGATTATTTATAGATTGTATGAAGATATTGCAAAGCATCATATGATGGATATGCACCCTGCATTAGCAAAAATGATGGGTGGAATGAATTAGATGGCAATAACATCATTCTTAGATCCGGTATTTAACCCTTTTATGAGTTTTATTCCCTCACCTTGGAATTTAATTATTTTCAGTTTGGCTTTGAGTGTAGCATTAACTCTTTCTTACAAGTATATTACTAATCAAAAATTAATGAAAGAACTAAAAGATGAAATGAAAATCTATCAGAATGAAATGAAATCGCAGAAAGATAATCCTGAAAAAATGTTGGATATGCAAAAGAAAGTTATGGAAAAAAACATGAAGTATATGATGCAGAGTTTTAAGCCAACGTTAGTTACTATGATTCCCGTATTGATTCTTTTTGCATGGTTAAGAGGGTATTATGTTGCTTTAGGGAACCCTGCTGTTTTATTTGGATTAAGTTGGATTTGGGTGTATATTATTTTCTCAGTAGTATTTAGTATGGTTTTAAGGAAGTTAATGAAGATTTACTAAGAATAAGAAAGTTTTATTGTTATTGGTTCTAGAAGTTCACTAATCTCAGAAGGGACATTTTTTGAATCAAAATAAACCCTACTATGCTTAGTATTAATCACAAAATGAGCATATATACCATTGTATTGTACATCAACTTTTACTCCGTGATCACTATGAATATCAAAACCAAGAGTTGAAGTTTTAGAGCATAAAACAATGCATTCAATAGAGTAACTAGAATCTAACGAGCCATAAACATCGTTTTCAAGAGTAACACTTGCACCGAATAAATTTAGTTCATCATTAACAAACAAACCATCTTTAATAACCCATAATCTAGGAATATCTGAATTCGATATATTCATAGTTTCTTGAGAAAATTTGGAGTTTATAAAAATTTCTAACCCAGTAGTAAAGAGTTAAAGTTCATAACCAATTAAAAATAAAATTCTAATTTAAGTTTATGGAAAAACAAAGAGTTGAAAGTTATGGGATAAAATTTACTATTAATGAAGGTGAATTAGAAGTCGCAAGAACATTTTTGTATGTGATGAATAATGGGCTGCATGAAGAACCTTTTGGTTTGATGGAAGATGTGTTTGTCAAAGAAGGTTTTAGAGAAAGAGGATATGGTGAACAGCTTGTAAGAGAACTTATTGCTGAAGCTAGGCAAACTGGTTGTTACAAGTTAATTTGCACAAGTCGAACGCCCTGGGTGCAAGATTGGTACGTACGACTTGGATTTGAGCAAAGGGGTTTAGAATTGAGGATGGATTTGTAGACAAGAAAGGTTTATCTTTTAAAAATAGAAGAAATTGCTTGTGGAATAGTAATCAAACTTAAAAAAAGTAATCCCAAAAGATAAGTTAAAAAATTATCTTTTCTTTCTTTAGCTTCTTGTTCAGATTCAAAAATGGGTTCAATACGCTGAACAAAGTATATATAATTACTATCATTAACCGAAAAAACTCTTAATTCTAAATGTATTGAACTTATATCATTATCTGGAAAAAAATTAAATTGAGGAATATAACTCTTAGAATTTACTTCAAAATTAGAACCATTTATATAATAAATTATAATCCTTGTATCAACTTGACTAAAATTAGGTATTTGAGACAACCTACATGTAATCAGGTGATTATAGACTAGATCATTATTACTATCCCCACAATCAACAGTTAAATTATAAGATAAATTTTTAAAATCATTAGTACTAGAACCGAATAGAGTATACTGATTTAAACTTGAACCAAACATTTCATTAATAAAGATAAAACCAAAACATAGTAGGAAAATTATAACCAGTATAGTTAATGTAATTCTCTTATTATATAAATCATCTTTTAGATTAAGAGACCTAACAAGAAACATTATTGAATAATATAAAAGAATCGAGATTAAAAATAAACAAATAAAAGAGATTATTAAAATCCCAAGAAGATTCCCAAAATTAATTTTTAATGCGGACCATAAGTAATTAATAAGATTAAATTGCCAGGCTATGAAAATCGCAATTAAAAAAGCAATTATACCAATAATTAATTCCCATTTATTCGATTCAATCAAGATTATTCTTTAAAATGGGCAGATTTAAATAAAAATCTAATTTTTAGCATATATAACCTCCAAAAAAGATCAAATAAACCCTAAGAAAGGTTTATAAAGAGCTATTTTTTCTCAATTGACTATGGAATTAAAGCATAAAAACAGGTCATTCAGAAAAGTTAAAGTAAAGCTTGCTAGTAGAGTTACCACGCAATATAAGAGAAGAAAACCTGCACACGCACAATGTGCAAAGTGTAGAAAAGAATTGCATGGTGTACCAAGAGCATTCCCTGTTGAAATGAAAAATATGCCTAAAACTAAGAAGAGGCCTGAAAGACCATATGGTGGAGTTTTGTGTTCTAAATGTATGAGAGAAACAATCCTCGAAAAGGTTAAGGCTTAATCTCTTTTTGTGGCAGCAGAAATCTTTATGGCGACATGAAGATGGATAATACAAGAAGGAGACAAAAAAAATGTTAGAAATTGGAAGAGTTTGTGTAAAACTCGCTGGAAGAGACGCAGGTAAAACCGCAGTAATTGTTGATGTTCTAAGTGAACCATTTGTTTTAATTGATGGTGAAGTTCGAAGAAGAAAATGTAATATTAAACATTTAGAACCTTTGGAAAGAACTATTGAAATCAAGAAGAATGCTTCACATGCAGATGTTCTAAAAGCACTTGGATTAAAAGAAGCTAAGAAGAAAGTTCAAAAGAAAGAGAAAGGTGTTAGACCTGTTAGAAAAAGAACTGTTAAAATTAAAACAAAGAAAAAAGAAGCTAAACCTAAAACAGAAAAGAAAACTGTTAAAGTTGAGAAGAAATGAATACAGAAAATTTAACACAACAAAAATTGAATGACCTAAGAAGAAATTCTCAGATGATTACTCAACAACTTGAACAAATAAAACACCAATTAATTGAACTTGAAAATGTAAAAGAAAGCTTAAGTCAATTAAAGGCTGATAACAAAGGCGAATTATTAGTCCCATTTGGTGGAGGAGTTTTTGTTAAAGCTAAAGTAGAAAATAAAAATGAAGTTATTTTAAATTCTGGTTCTGGGATTGCTGTTGAGAAGGATGTGGGGGCTGTTTTAGAGTTAGTTGAAAAGCAGTTAAAACAATTACAGGATATTGAAGTGCAAATGAATGAAGAGTCTTTGAATATTTCTAATCAGATAGATATGATGAGCCTGGAAGATTAACTCTTTGAATTTATTTGTGAAGTCGAAACTTCATTAAAGAAATGTTTTTCTAATTCTTGGGATATATCTTTTCTAAGAAAATAGGTGTTTGCTTGTTGTGCATAACCCTGCCAACCAAGATAAGAATTATAGATTTTGTCAAAATTAAGCAGATTATTTTTATATAAATTGATCTGTTCAAATAATCTACAATAAAATTTCCTTAGATTTGGCTTTTTCAAAAGCTTATGATTCGGAAAAATTCTATAACCTAAAAATTGAATCCCGTTATTAATTGGAATTACTTTTGACTTTGCTGAGTGTAGTTCTATTTCTAAATGTTCATATAATTCCTTCTTGGAATTGTGTGATTCATTTGCAGTAACTTCCTCTCTAGTAACTTTCCAACAAAACTCAGTTGGATTTAAATCTGAGGCCCCTGTTGGAAAGAACATGT
>Ga0208958_1001038_pt1 | contig 29663 bp, 23 predicted proteins | sample RifOxyB1_FD_184032 | JGI IMG/M metagenome (GOLD analysis project Ga0208958, IMG submission 184032) | Soil microbial communities from Rifle, Colorado - Rifle Oxygen_injection B1 (SPAdes) | ecosystem: Environmental > Terrestrial > Deep subsurface > Rock core/Sediment | place: Rifle, Colorado...
CAACCGTCCGAACACCACGAGCACCTTGAAGACGACCACTGCGAAAGCAACGACCACCAATTGGCCCACGCACGAACAGATCGCCGCCCGTGCTTATGGAATTTACAAGTCCGGGAAAGCCGGCACGCCCCAGGAGCATTGGCTCCAAGCCGAGCGCGAGTTGAAGAACACGACCACGCGCTAAGCTTTAACTTCAAAGAATTTCAAAAAAGCCCGTAACGCCGTTCGGTGTGCGGGCTTTTTTGTATTCACACGGCCTGTTTTTTCAAAGTGATGATGAAAATGTCTTTTCGGACGCTTAATTCATGGGTGAATCCCAATTTTTCCGCTTCCTGAACAAAAGACTGGAGGTAGGGGCGAGCCGGATCAGCAATGATCGCGGTGCCCCCGGGAGAAAGGTGCGAATGCATCGCGCGCGCGACCAGTTCGGGATGCTGCCGTTCGTAAAGTACGTCGCTCGCGATGACCCAGGGGTACTGTGGCAATTCCGCCTGCTTTGTTTCGTTCCGCCAGTCAATTCTGAGGTAATTCAGGTTTCTGATCTGATTCAACGCAACATTGCGGTTCAGAAATTCGCTCACGAGTGGGTGAAAGTCGGTTGCCGTGACGCGAGCGCCCAGGCGACTCGCCACCAGGCTCGGGATTGCCAAGCCGCATCCGATTTCGAGAACCTCGGAGCCACGGATGAGCGAATCGCGCTCCGCAACTGCTTCGGCGAGTGCCAGCGCCGAGGGCCAGATTACCCCGAAATACGGGCAAAATTCCTCGAGCAGCGAAGGATCTCCGCCTGCCTGAAGAACGTCGAAGAGTTGATCGATCGTTTGCTCCAAGTCTTTCAAACACTCGATCCGGAGGTCGATTCCAGCGATCTGGATCGGACGGATTGTCAATACATGGGGAACGGGCGGGTACACGTGCATGGGTATAAACCCGCACGTCTCTTTAGCCAATTGTTCATTTCAAAAAGAGCGCTTCTAGCTTCGCCGCGCAGATGAAGTCGTTTTCCGAAATTCCTCCGATTGCGTGAGTGGAATAACGAACTTTGCATTTGCGGTAGCTGACTTCGAGATCGGGGTGATGGTCTTCGCGGTTGGAAATCCAGGCCGTCGCGTTCACGAACCCAATCGTCTCGTGATAATTCTTGAATTCATAGGTTTTGGTCACAGCTCCGTCTTGGAACTGCCAACCGGGAACGGCACGGAGCATGGATTCGATGCGGTCCCGGTCCATCGGGCGGGTGCCTCCTTCGCACGGCTTACACGACTTGTGAGATAATTCCGAGCCGCTTATTGCGTGATATTCCATGTTTTCCTCCGATCGAAGTTTCGTTCAATACGATCTTGCCGGCCTGCAAGAATCATGGTCTCTAGGTCTGGTGGCTCGACAACCAGGGTTAGCAGATAACCGGCTCGTTTTTACGGCTGCTTCTGAACAGGAGTTGCCGGTGGATTGGCTCGCTTCATCGCGCGTTCTGGTCGCGCGTTTGAAGGCCATCGAGGCGGGAATACTGAAATCCCGAGCGGCCCGCGACCTTCGATCGCTGGTCTTGATCACGGGGGTTGGGCCTTCCCGCGCTGCTGAGGCGGCCTATCGGCTGCTCAGGGTGCCGGGACTTTTTGACAGCGGCGGGGAGGGTCAGGTCATCAATATCGGGACCGCCGCCGCGCTTGATCCGACGACGACTGCTCTTGGCGATTGGGTTGTTCCCGAGCTCGTGAACGATCTCGCGGGCAGTTCCTTTCATCTCCCGGCGCCGCCAGTAACTTTGGAATGCGGCGCGACGCCGAACATTCGAACGGGCGGACGGCTTTTGAGCGTGCCGAGGCCTGTTTTCGGGGAGATCCCCGACTCCTGGCGGGTCAATCATTTTGTCGATATGGAAGCTTGCGCGCAGGCGGCCGTTTTCATCGGTGCCGGGATCAGGTTTTCGGCAGTGAAGGGTATAACGGATTACGCCGGGCTTGGTGCGCGGGAAGAATTCGCGGGCAATCTTGATCGTGTTCGCGAGAGTATGAAAGGTATTTTCGGACGTTTCCTTTCGGGGCCTTCGCGTGTTTGCTCGGGGACCGTTCAGGGGTCGTTATGAGCGAGATTCGCGATCTTACCGTGAGGACCGTCGAGATTCAGGATTTCAGCTTTCGCTTCCAAAAACCTGAAGAAAGCTCCGAGGCCGTTATCAGGTCTTTGGAAGAAGTTGGTCTGATCCAGCCGATCGTGATCCGTGAACGGCGCGCGGAGACGGGGATCTCCTATCAATTGATCGACGGGTTTGTCCGCTTCGCGTTTGCCCAGAGGACAGGCCTTTCTGAAATTCCGTGCCGGGTGTTGCCTTGGGCCGCGCCTGACGAGGCGGTATTCCGGATTCTGCTCCAGAACCACGATTCCTGGCTTCAGCCGAACGTGCCGAGGCGGATCCGCTTTATCCTTTTCGCCCTCGGGGCCGGTTTCTCGAGAGACCTTGTGCGTGAACATCTCCCGCGGCTCGGGTTTGCCGCTCGCGACGAGGTTCTTGCCAAATGTGAAAAGGTGGGGGGCCTGCCTCTTCCGGTATTTTCTTTCTGCGAGGAGAAGAATTTTTCCTTCAAACAATGCTTTCAGTTCACGCAGCAGCCAGTTGAACTCCTGAACGAAGTATTTGCCTGGCGCGACCGCGTCACTCTCACGGCTTCGCTCTTGGAAGAATTCATCGTGAATCTGAAGGATTATTTTCGGGCGTCCGGACTCCGCATCGACGATTTCGTGAAAGATAAGGAATTCTCGGAGCTGATGAACTCGGACGTGCCGCCGCTCGAGAAAACGGGGCGGCTCCGCCAGCTCATCTTGAGACGAAGATTTCCGATCCTGACTTCCGTGAATAGCAGGCTTGAAGCGCTTCAGACCGGGATGGGGCTTCCCGGCAATATTTCGGTTGAATGGGATCGCACATTGGAACGGCGTGAAGTGAAACTCTCGATCAGAGTGCGCGAGCCGGAAGAATGGCCGAAAGCCCTCGCGGAGCTTCGCAGGCCTGAAGTCGGCAATGGCCTCGAAAACATTCTCGCGGAGCTTTGAGTGTACCGGATCAGGACGGCTTCCATATGCAAAAGCCAGTTGGAAAGCGAGCAGGCCCGCCGCGTTCGCGAGTATTTCGGGGCCGTCGATACGGTCGATGAACCGCCTTTGGTGAGTGATTATGCCGAAGGCAAAACCATCCTGCATATTTCTGAAAAGCGAGGGCAAGCCCTGAATCCCTGCGCCAGCATGAACGAGGAATATGTCTGCTGCGGGGTTCATGTCCTCAAGTCGGTGAGTAATTGCCCGTTTGACTGTTCGTATTGTGTTCTTCAGGACTATTTGACGAATGCGGCGATTCAGGTCGTTGCCGATACGCAAGGAATGATCGCGGAGATTCGTTCCAGGACGGCGCGTGAGCCCTGGCGATTCTTCCGGATCGGTACCTGGGTTCTCGGCGATAGTCTCGCGTTTGAGCCGCTGACCCGTTCGGCCTCGGAACTGGTTCTCGAATTTTCAAAGCTGCGGAATTGTGTTCTCGAACTGAAAACGAAATCCAATCACGTGGATTCGCTGCTCGATTTGCCGCATGGCGGCCGGACCGTTCTTGCCTGGTCGTTGAACCCAGAGCACGTCATCGCGACCGAGGAGCACCGAACGGCGAACCTGGATCGGCGCCTGGCCGCGCTGCGGAAGTCGGTTCAGGCGGGCTATCCCGTTGCGCTGCATTTTGACCCGATGCTTGTCTTCGCCGGTTGGGAAGACGCTTACGAAAATCTGGTTCACGACGTGTTCGCGGCCGTGCCGTCGGAACGGATTGCGTGGATTTCGATCGGGAGTCTCCGGTTCAATCCTGAAATGAAGAAGGGTATCGAGCTTCGGTTCCCAGACAGTCCGATCACCGCGGCCGAGATGGTTCTGGGAGGTGATGGTAAGCTCAGGTATGTGAAGCCGCTGAGAGTGGCATTGTATTCACATTTATATCGGGCGATCCGAAAGTACGGTGGAAGTGATCCTTTTGTTTACCTCTGCATGGAGCGCAGGGATGTCTGGAAAAAGGTGCTGGGGCTGGAGCTGAAAAATATCGGCCATCATGATTTTGAAATAACCGCGTCCCTGGATCGGCGCTTTCCGGGGTTGGTTCATCAGAAACCTGAAATGCAACTTTATGAATCCCTCCAGTACTGATCCCATTCTGAAAAAGCACTGGCCGTACCGTCCTGTGATGGACTCCGGAATGGAATCTCCCTGGCTTTGGCTCGGGACCTGGAGCATGGGTGGAGAGGGTTTCGGGAAATCTGACGCGCACGAGGCTGAGGCTGTTCTCAATCGGGCCTTTGAGCAGGGTGTCCGGCATTTTGATACGGCGGGCCTTTATGCGCATGGCCGTTCCGAGGAGCTTTTGGCGCGCGCCTTGGCAAAAAAACGCCCCAACGTGTTCCTGTCTTCGAAAGGCGGGCTTGTCTGGCACGGCAATCAGGTGAAACATCGCGCAACTCGCGAAGATCTTTCAGTTCAGCTTCAGACAAGCCTGAAACGTCTGCGCACGGATTATCTGGATCTTTATCAGCTTCATTGGCCTGATCCCGCGGTACCCGTTGAAGAGAGCCTGGACGCGCTTGCTGATTTTCAGAAGAGGGGCCTGATTCGCCATTGGGGCGTCGGGAATTTTGATTCATCCCGCGTTGCGCGGTTTTTACCTGAGGGAGCATTCGTTCCGCATCAGTTTCATTTCAATCCGATTCATCAGAACAGGGAAGTGCTCGCCGCGGGAAAAACGGGTCAGCGTTGCTGCGGGTGCGCCTACTCACCACTCGAACAGGGATTACTGAGTGACTCGCCGGGCGGCTTTGGTGTAAGAAAATTCGGGTCCAGGGACCTCCGGCATCGAAACCGATATTTCAGTTCGCAGGAGGTCGGTCAGTGGCTTCTCGAACTGGATGGGCTTGCGCGCGAGACGGCGATGTCCCGCGTGACCTTGACGCTGCTCTGGATACTGGCCTCCGGACTCGAGGCGGTCATCCCCGGCCCGAGGACACTCGTGCAGCTCGAGAAAACCCTCGAGCATCGCGACTGGATCTCGCGCCTCGGACCGGAGTGGCCTGTCAAACTCAAACAGTTTGTCGGGCCAGAGCTCTGGGAACATCTCGAGAAGGGTCCGGGAATAGTTCAACGGGAGAGTGCAGATGAAAAACTTGGTGACGATCGATTGTGAGTACATCATGCCGCGGTTCGCGGCCGCCTATCTGGTCCATGACGGATCGGAAGCCTACTTCGTCGAAACAAATACAACACATGCCGTACCTCGCATGCTCGAGGCCCTCCGGAAAGAGGGACTCACCCCGGACCAGGTGAAATACGTGATGATCACGCATGTGCATCTCGATCACGCCGGGGGCTGCCATGCTTTGATGAAGGCGTGTCCCAATGCAACCCTGCTTGCTCATCCCCGGGCCGCGAAGCATGTCATTGATCCCTCGCGTCTCATCGAGAGCGCCAAGAAAGTTTACGGCGAGGAGGCTTATCGAAAACTCTACGGCGAGATATCACCTGTCGACGCAACACGGGTGCGATCGGTCGCTGATCAGGAGGAAATCGGGGGAGTTCGGTTCCTACACACTCGGGGTCATGCGAATCATCACGTCTGTATTTTTGATGAGGAATTGAACGGGCTTTTCACCGGTGATTCGTTCGGTCTCGCGTACCCCGCCTTGCAGCGGAACGGGCTTTTCATTTTTCCATCAACGAGCCCGACTGATTTCGATCCCGAAGAAGCGAAGAAAAGCGTGAGGTTGATTTGTGAAACGGGAGCCCGGCGTCTTTTTCTTACGCATTTCGGGGAGTTAACCGAGGTCGAGGAGGCGGCGAAACAGCTGCTTGAACAACTCGATTTCAGTGAAAAAGTTTTTGAAAACGCCGTTCAAAGCGGCTTTACCGAGCCCCGTCTGACCCAGGTCTGCCAGGAGTTGCTCATGAAGAACTTCAAGACCGCATTGAATACACGCGGCCTGTCTTTGAGTGATGATGAGTGGCACTGGTTAAGGCTCGACCTCGAATTGAACGCTGCAGGAATTGCCTACTCGGCGATGAAGAGGCGCGCACAAGCTCGGGCTTAGCCTGGTTTTTGTGGTCCGGCGCACCTTTTATGGGGATAATGAAAGGGCGGAGGACTCATCATGCGGCATGAGATGCGATTTGCGTTCGCGTTTGCGGTCTTATTCGGAATCGGTGCGCTCGCGCCGGGGTCTTTCGGCGGATGTACCGGAACCCGCAAAATCGCCTCCGAAATCGCTTCGCCCCTGCCCGCCGCCGTTACCAAACCAAGACATGTGGTTTTTCTGATTCATGGGATCGGAGGGAACAAGACGCACTTCGGGTCCATGCAACAGGCGCTCAAGAACGTACTCCCGAAGTTGGAGGACCGCTATTCCTATGACGTGGTGAATTTTGAGTACGACACGGCCAACGATAACAAGGATACCTATCTTTTTGCGAGAGAGCTCGGCGAGACGATTCATGCCTATTTCGAGGCAAGCGGGGCGGCTCCTCAGGCCGGAGAAAAAATCTCTCTCGTCATGCATTCACAGGGCGGCCTGATCGGAATGATCTGGATGACGCGCGCGTTTTCGGGCGAAGCGGAGTATCACCCCGAATATGCCGCCTTCGTGGATGGATATATCACCTTGGGAACGCCGTTTTGGGGCGCCAAGATCGCTGTTTTCGCCGGCATGTTGAAAAAGGCCCCTTCCGAACTTATTGCGTTTTTGCCGACCGGAAGGGTGCAGCTCCGGGAGATGTCCTTTGGAAGTGAAACGATCTTCAGATTCCGGCAGAGAGTCATGCAGGAGGAATTTCTCCCGATTCTGGCGAAAATGCGTCAGCAGGTTCGTCCGCTGCACCTGGCCGGAGTCGCCCGCGATCTCAAGTTGCTGAGTCCCTTCGTGACGGGAAAGACCGAGTACGAGGACGATACCGCGGTGCCGTTGCCTTCTGCGCGTTTCGATTTCATTTACGCGAAATCAGACAAGACATCCTACTCGTCCGGGGAGCGCTTGAAGTCGGAGAGTTTCGGAGAGACTCGTCTTTCGAAATTTATCGTGGTCGATGCCCTTCATCTTTCACCGTTTCCGAACAGGAAAGCCCTGCCAGGTTTGGCCCAGATTCCGAAGGCATGCGTGGATGATCCCCAATGCAAGCATCCGACATTTCAGTACGTGGTGAATCAGCTTCTGGGCCGTTCGATGACGATCGACGAAAGTCTGCTCGCCAAAATGACTTCCTTTTTGATTGACCTGAATGTCCGGCTTCCCGCCGGCCACGGTCTGAAGGCGAACGACTTCAAGGTCAAATTCATTACGAAGAAGGCGGATGACGTCAAAATCGGGAAGATGGTCGAACTTTATTCAAAGGGGCGATCAAAGGCGGCGCGGAATCCGGAATATGTCAGGTTTTATTATACCGGGACCATCGCGAATTCCTTTCTCCCATTGGAGGAGCGGCCCGGAGAGGCAGAAGAGGTCCCGTTCAGGGATAAGGTCGTCGAGGTTGAGATTTCGGCTCCCGGTTACAAAACTCGTGTCATCGAAGCCAAGGTTCGGGCGACCTACAGCACCTTCGTCGATCTCAACCTGGAACGAAACTGACCGAAGGATATCGTCGAGTTGGTTCAGAACGCCAGATTCAAAACGTTCAGGCGACTCTGGCTGACTTTGTTGCGTCTGTATTTCAGGGTCGAAGTCGAGGGATTGGAACATATTCCCAAGAAGGGAAGGGCTCTGATTATCGCCAATCACTCTGGGTTCGCAGGTGTCGATGCGCTTTTGCTGACGTTTGTCATTAAAAGGGAGACCCGGCGACGGGCCCGAATCCTGGCGCATCGGGCGTTCTTCGACTATTCAGAACGGATCAAAGCGGTTTCGGAAAGCATCGGGCTCCGTAGGGCTTCGATCGGCGGCGCCGTGGAGCTTCTGAAAAGCGGACGCCTGGTTATCGTATTTCCGGAAGGAGAGGCCGGAAACTTCAAGCCTTCGTTCGATCGATATCACTTGCAGAAATTCCGGACGGGCTTTCTCCGGATGGCTGTCGAATCGGAGGCTCCGATCATTCCCTGTGTCGTGCTCGGGGCCGAGGAAACTCACCTGAATCTGGGCAACATCGACCTTTCGGCGCTCGCAAGGGGGTTCCGGATCCCGCTTCCGCTGAATCTGATTCCGCTCCCGGCGAAGTGGAAGATCGTGTTTTTCCCCCCGGTTCAGCTTCAGGAATTCGGCTCTGAGCCGTTGAGTGATCCCGACGGACTGCGAAGGATTGCCGGTAAGCTGAGGCAGAAGCTTCAAAAGGAACTTCGAAAGCGGTTGAATGCGCGCTCTTACGTCTATTCAAAGATCGCAAGTTCCGCAGAAAAGGCCGTTAAAAAAGTACTTAAGCGCTCATCCTGAGATATTCGTCATGACTGAAGTCATCGACTTGAATGACTTCGGAGGCAAGCCTTCTCGCTTCGTCCAGCTTCTCAAATTCATTTTGCGAAATCATCTTCTTCCGCACGGCCTCACGTAAGTGCGCTTCGTCGGCGCCCACTTTCAGGCCTCCCTTTTTGAGAATGGGCGCGGCCGCGTTTTCGAGCTCGAGCGCGTATTCGAGACGTCTGAACGGATCGTTTTCTTCAAACGGCTCGAAAATACCTCTGAAATGACGTAAGCGAAGCAAGGTGGCTTCCTGCATGATGGCGGCTATTTTCAGGTCGTCGCGATCCCGGGGCGCCGCTGAAATCGGGTTGATACGGGCGAACCAGCGGATCGGGCCCCGCAGCAAAGGCCCGAGTATCGGGATGGGGAAGTTCGCGAGAATCGCCTCGAGAGCTACCTGAAATTGATTCAGGCTGTAGCGTGCTGCCCAATGAAGAAATGGGAGATCATCCGGGCGTGCTCCCTCTGACTGGAAGCGGCTCAGAGTCACCGAACAGATGTAAGACCACGAAAGCATATCGGCGAGCCGGCCCGTCAACCTTTCCTCGAATTTGAGGCGTCCTCCAAGACCGATCAGCGCGAAATCGGTTAATGCACCCAGGGTGGCCGAAGCCCAGGTGAGCTGCCGGTAGTACTTTGCCGCCGGACCGCGAACGGGGCTGCGAAGCAAGGCGCCGCGAGTCAGCCAAAAGAGGAATGCGCGAAACAAATTTCTGACGAAATGGCTGGTGTGGGCCGCGATCGTCGGGTCAAACGCGGCGAGGTTTCCGGCTTTGATCGCGGTCAGCTCGCGCCAGGCGAACGGATGAGCACGAATCGCCCCCTGCCCGAAAATGATCAGGCTTCGGGTCAGGATGTTCGCGCCCTCGACGGTGATCGCGATCGGCGCGGCGTAATAGAGATGCGCGATCAGATTGCGAGGCCCCAGCGTGATTCCCGCACCCCCGAAGATGTCCATCGCGTCGTTGATGGACTTTCGGCAAAGCTCGGTTGCGTGGTATTTCGCGATCGCGGTCACCACCGAGGGCTTCAGGTCGGCGTCCAGGGCGCTGCAGGTGAACCGCCGGAAGGAATCGACCAGATAACTGAACCCCGCAATTCGGGCCAGAGGTTCGGCAATTCCCTGAAAGCGGCCGACGGGAACTCCGAATTGCCGCCGAACGCCAGCGTATGCGCCGGTCGCGCGCGCGACGAACTTCATGAGCCCGCTACTCTGAGCGGGGAGGGAGATGCCGCGGCCATCGGCCAGCGACTCCATCAGCATTCGCCAACCTTGCCCCGCGCGCGCGGTGCCACCGATGATATTTTCAACGGGAATGACGACGTTCGTTCCGCGGGAGGGGGAATTTGAGAACGGAACGCCGAGCGGATCATGGCGCCTGGTCACATCGACGCCGGGAAGACGTGTGGGGACGAGGGCGAACGTGATCCCGATTTCACGACCTTTTCCGAGAAGGTTTTCGGGATCGCTCAGGCGGAAAGCGAGACCGATCACGGTCGAGATTCCTGCAAGCGTGGTCCAGCGTTTCTTCCAGTTCAAGCGGATCGCGAGTGCTCCGTCCACTTGTCGAAATACCACGCCTGTCGACCGGATGGAGGCGGCGTCCGAACCGGCATCGGGCTCCGTCAATGCGAAGCAAGGAATCTCTTCGCCACGGGCAAGGCGCGGAAGATAGTAAGTCTTCTGGGCTTCCGTGCCGTAGCTGATGAGAAGTTTCGCTGGTCCGAGGGAATTCGGGACCATGATGGTGACCGAAAGGGCCGTTGACCGGCTCGCGAGTCGTGCGATGATTTCACTATGCGCGATCGCCGAAAAGCCGAGACCGCCGTAATGCCTCGGAATAATAATTCCGAAAAATCGTTCATGTCGAATCACATTCCAAACCTCGGCAGGAAGTTCACGGTCCTGCCACAGATCCCAGTCGTGAACCATGCTGCAAAGCCGGTTGACCGGGCCGTCCAGAAACGCTTGTTCTTCGACACTCAGAGTGGGCAGTGTGAGCTTCGCGATCTGCTTCAGGTCGGGATTGCCGGAGAGCAGCTCTCGCTCGACCCAAACGCCGCCCGCCTCAAGAGCCTGCCGCTCGGTTTCTGAAATTTTCGGTACGAAACCCGGCTTACGCAGGATCGAAAGAAGGAGGCGTGAAAACGTTATCTTTCGAAGGGCTGGAACACTGAGAAGAACCGCGACTGCAACGTAGATGGTCAAAGCCCAAATCGCGTGGACTCCCGCACCGGTGAGTACGGCAAAGCCCAGAGCGGCCCACATCCACATGGGCGCTCCGGAAAATCCGAAGGCGAGGAACGCGACACAGCAAAAAACCCAAAATAGTGTTTCCATTGCTGCTTCTCATGATGCAAACCGGGAGCCCAGAGTCAGGAGCGCGGCCGACCGGTTTTTGGTACGAGGTAATAGAGCTTTCCTGGAAACTTCATCGCGCCCGCGAAGCGCTTCGCGTCAGCGCCCCGTCCCCAGAAAAGATCGACTCGACCCGGTCCTTGTATCGCGCCGCCAATGTCCTGATCGAGAACGAACCGGGCAGAAGGTTGCGTCGTGCTCGGGACCAGCGATTCAGGAGGATTGAAGACAGGTTTTTCGAAATGGAGAAACGCGAGCGCACCTTTGGGGAAATAGCGCGGATCTGTCGCGATCGTTCGGCCATCCGTGGCTTCAATCCCCAGGTATGTCACTGCTCGCTCCTGGGAGGTCCTGAAAAAGACGTAGCTTGGGTTACGCTCGAGGTACTCGCGCGCTTCTGAAGCGGGAAGGCTTCTCAAGAACGCTTCGATCGTGTGCATGTTCATCTGTTCGAGAGGTATCCGGGATTTAAGGTGATTGCTGAGTGATTCGTAGGGATGGCCGTTTTTCTCGGCATAGTTGACCCGGAGCTGTCTTCGATCCTCGAGTTCAATCGTGCCGGAACCCTGAACCTGCAGGAAGAAGGCGTCGATCGGATCGACCCAGCAGATCTCAAGCTTCCGGCCCTTCAGGCTCCTATTGGAATCAATCTCCCGGCGCGAGTAATAGGGCATGATGGTCTTACCGACGAGTCGACCGCGGAATTTGCGCTGCTGTTCCAGCCTGGGGTCGAAGGCGGCGAGGTCGATTGAGAGAAGATCGTCGGGCGTCTGATAAAGGGGCTGGCTGAAGCGGGGCGTTGCCTTGAGCGAACCCGGAATCACCGGTTCGAAATACGACGTCACGAAGACTTCTCCCCACGACTTCTGACCGTAGACCTCGTAAAAATCGAATTCCTCCTTTACGCGTTCGAAAAAAACCGCGGGAGAGGCCGATGTCCTGCCGAGCTCAACAAATCGCTTAAGGCCACTCAGGTAGTCTTCCCTTTTTAAACTTACTTCACCGAAAACAAAGGACTTCGAATCTCCTGGCCAATTTTCGAAAAATTTGATCTGCGCGGTTACCGCCGCAAGCAGGCTTTCAACCGGAAGGTCGTCGGACAGCTCCGGAGGCGAGGTTCTCCGCATCGCGTTCTCCGGGCCCCGTAAGGGGGCTCGGGCGCAGGAGGCGAAAACAACGAGGAGTGCCGACAGCAGAATCCTGAATTGCATGCTCCTATTTTGTACGATCGGAGCCGCTGATTCCAGAGTCTTATTTTTTCAGGAGCACGTCCTCGAGAATCATCGAGTAATAGTCTTCTTCGGCGAGCTGCCCCGTCGCGTATTTCAAAAGAAGTTCGGGTCCGAGCTCCTTGGCGGCGTTGGCCTCCGTCGGGAGATACCGGATCGGATTGATCCGGTTGAGAAGACGGCTCATTCCTGACGCATTTCTTTCTTCAACGGCGTCGTGGGCGAGCTGGCTGAGTTTTTTGGTTGGAACACGAGAGAGCAGGCGGAGCGTCTCGACTCGCGACATGACCTCATTCGCGACCAGGTTCTCTCGTCCGGTCATGTATCGCGCCGCTCCCAACTGGATGCTGCCGAAAAGTCTCTCCGGTTTCGTCACGTTGTTCGTATAAACGCTGAAAGCATCCATGAAGGGGGCAACCTTCGCGTTGTGCGAGATGTGCGGCACTTCGCGGCCGATCGTGCTGACCAGTTCCTTCGCAAGAATGGTGTCGGTCTCCGGCAGTCCCAGCGCCCGACGAATGGCCTCATCCTGTCTCGGGATCATCTGGCAGCAATCGACCGGCAGTCCAAAAACGATCGGGATGATCCGGTCGGTGCCGGACCCGGTGGAGAGACGAAGATTGCCCTGAATTTCCCCGAACAGAATGGATTGCAAGAGGGTTTGAATTCGTGATGCGGTGTTCTTGTAATCGAGATAATTTCCCGTGGTACGGTCGAGCGAGGGCTGTCCGAGCCTTCGGGTCAGAAGGTATTTCGCGGCGAGGAGTTTGTCGATCCAGATCCCACGAACGTCGATCTGATCGGCGTAGGGATTGTCGCTATACGGGTCTTTTCGTGAAAGAAAGGATTTCCCTTCTTGCGCGATGACCGAGTACTTGGATTTTTCCAGCCGTTCCACGATTTCGGGATCAAAGCACGAGATCGCGTCCGCCTTCAGCTGCGTGATCGGCATAATCGCCGGCATGGCCTCCGCATCTGGTCCCTGAAGAACGCAGAGGATGTCCGGGGTGGCGATGACTTCGAGAAAGAAGTCCGCCGTCAGTTGAACGGCCTCGTCGAGATCCCGCAAGCCCGGTGATTTGGCCCACTGCTCGGCGGTGAAGGGGTATAAGTCAGCCGTTCTTTCATAGGTTTCGAAAAAGAGTCTCAGGCTGTGAAAAATGCCGTCGACCTTGGCGGCATAGGCGAGTTCATCGGATGAGCTGAAATCCCTCGCGCCGTTCCTGAAATTCCTCCAACTGTACATCTCCTTGTAATCGCGGATGACGTGAGCCGCGATCTCCTTCAGCGTGGTTCCTTCATCGAACCGCTTGCATCCGGCGTTCACATCCGCGTGTTCATCGGTGCAATAACCGAAGTTCTTCAATTTGTGCTTATCTTCGATTTCTTCGAGCGATTCGGTAATGCGGTGAAAGCCTCCGTGCACATCCTGGACTTCGCGCCGATAGCCGAAGCGGAGAGCGGCGATATCATATTTGCCCATCGTTCGAAGCTCGTTCAGGTTACGGGCGGAATATTCCATGACACTGCTGTAAGGCACCTCATCCTGAAGTCCCATGGCGGCAAGTTCATCCTTGCTGTAGAAATTCTCTTTATCCTCGGAACCCTGAAAGTTGTGTCGCAGACCGAGATTATGGCCAAGCTCATGAATGAGGGTCGGGGTCCAGACATAGGAGACGAGCGCATCGAGCAACTTGCTTCGTTCGGTTTCGGTCAGCTCTTCCCAAGGCGGTAAGTTCTGGATGGACTTTCCCAGCTTGTCGGTAAGACCCTTGATGACCGCGTCGTTGAAATCCAGATCACTGGCCAGGTAAATGCAGTCTTTTGAAGCGGCTTCGGCTCTGTTTTTGAGCCCTCTTATGGACGAAACGTTCTGACGGTAATCGCGAATTGACTGCTCCGCCACGGAGGGGCTCAACGCCTTTGCGAACGAAAATTGGGGTGAAAGGGCAGAAAAACCCGCCTGCCGTTCGACGGAAGGGTGCTGCATTCGGGGGGTATCCCAGCGAAGCGTAAAATTGGCGTTGCTGGATTCCACCGCCGGCACGAGGCTCGCTTTCGCGACAGTTTTTGTTCGCCGAATCTCCTCATACGTTCTGCGAACGTATTGCTTCATGATGCCGAGATACATCGCCACGCGCCCGGAAATGATTTCGCCGGTTTTGGGGTTGGCGATGGTAGGGCCATAGCCGAGGAGGCCCACGGCCGGAGGGTCCTCGACCATGACGATCATGCTGTTCCGGATGTCGCCTGGATTCTTTCCGGCGGGTTCTTTGAGCACGAGCCGGACTGAAGAACCTGATTTTGAGAGGCCATCGTTAATGGCCGCTACGGCGTCGTAGGTCGCCGCTTTAACCGCTTTGTTCTCGGGTTTCGCGAAGGAATCGCTTAAATAGTAGACGATCTCCTTCTTCTGCGGGTTCCAGCGGTTCAGGTAGGTGATGCTCCCTTCGGGGCGCTCCCTGTTATCGACGGACATTGCTTCGTCGGTTGTCGAAAAAAACCCGAAACTCCCTTGATCATGTTCCGGATACGGGACGGGTTCATAGGTTTTCGAAACGAGCGTCTCGAGCTTCGTCAGCGAATAGTGGAGAATCGCCGAAAAATTCAGACCCGAACTGGAATGCTCGGCATCAACGCATCCCGGGTCACCGGTAAAATCCTTTTCAACTTCAATATTGATGGCGTCGGCTTCGACGCGAGCGGAAACGAGTCGCGAGGAGGTTTCTCTATAGCAGGTCCCCATGGAATACAGGCTGACGAGGGTATACGGAAGCGAAACGACTTCGTTCACTCGGGTTCTCGCGAAGTCCGCCTTGAATCTGCCGCGTTGGAACCATTCGAGTTTGGTGTTTTCTTCCTCCGAATTGGAGCATTCACCGACGGAATTTTCACGACATTTATAATCCACGTGCTCGATCGGAATGCTCAGGACGAGTTTACTGTTTGTCGGGTTGTCCGTGAATCGTGAATCGCTTTCGGTCTCGACGATTTCCAGCGCGTTCTGCGTGAACCGCAGGCGAACGAGTTTCGTGTCGCCGACGATGTACGGGGTGGATTCCGTCGTCGTCCGCGAGGAGTCAAGGACGGACGGGACGTAGATATAGTCGGCCTGCGTATCGATCAGGCTTTTATCGACGACATTTTCCTTGAGCAAGGCTTCGTAAGGGCGGCTTTTGGCGCATGCGACGACCCCCGTCAGTATCACCGAGAAGATGAGTCCTGTTGCGAGATTAAATTGTGTTCTGCTCATACGTCCTTCTTTCTGCATTTCAGTAACTCAGACTGACCGATCCGAAGACCGTCGAATCACTCACGTCATGGAACGCGATATTCGAGTCTCTTCCGTTCTCCTTGAACGCTGCTCCCGCGTTGCTGTGGCCCAAGGCGAGTTCGACATGCTCGGAGAGTGAATAGCTGAGCTCCTGGGCGAGCTCAAAATTGTTCTTGGGATGTCCCTCGTAGGACCAGCCGATCGCACGCGTGAAGCTTCCGGCCAGGGTGAGTCCTTGGGGAAATCTGTAGCCAAGGGTGCCGGTATAAGAGGTGGAATAGGAGATATTCGAACTTCCGGTGCGCGACGTGCTGTATGAATGGAAATTGCGGGTAACCGAAAACTGGTGATTAAAGACGATGCGGCTCATTCCAACGTCAGCTCCGGCGATGCGTGAGAGGTCGAACTTGAATGTCGGCTTGAAGTGCAGGGCGAACCGAAGTGAATCGTGTTCGCGCGAATATTCATTCACCGCGATCGTGGCCGCCAAGCGGGGTGAGAGCCGGAGAAACCGGTTGATCGGCAGGCTGGATCGGTTGATGCCGACGACCGCGTCCGAAACCGAAGACTTCATCTCGTTCTCGAGTTGGCGCGAGAAGACGATCTGCGCATTGAGCCTGTAATCTTCGGAAATTGCGTAAGACGGTACGAGAGCGAGGCTGCTTTCGGACGTGCGGTCCGCGCTTTCGGGTGAATGCAGCGTGCTCGAGGCGCTGAGGGTTGTGGTGATCCCGACAGGTGCGTTGGCGGTTTCCGCATGGACTGGAGAGGCGAAAAACAAAATGGAGAGACTCGCCAGCAACGCGGGCGTTTGAACACCTGGATAGAGCTTACGTTCTGTTCGCTTCAGTGCAGCCATTCGGGGCGCCTCGGTCGCGCCGGTTCGGCTATGAGCATTTTGTGTACCATGTCAGAGCACCCTGAAAGCCTTGAAACTCGCGGGGTTGTCGTGGGAGCACTCCGGCTGAATTGTAAATAGGTTAGACAGTTGGATGCTCTCAGTCATCTCACGAATATTGCACGTGATATCTGACGATGCGACGCTACCGGGCTTTGGCCTGTGATTACGACGGTACGATTGCCCCGGAAGGGGGAAGGGTTGATCCCGGCACCCTCCAGGCATTGAAAAAGGTTCAGCGATCCGGGCGAAAGCTCCTTCTTGTCACCGGGCGCCGCATTTCAGAACTGGTCAGCATTTTCCCGGCACTGGCGGTCTTCGATTGCATCGTTGCCGAGAACGGAGCCGTACTCTACAACCCGAAAGCCGGCGAGCAAACGATGCTCGCGCCGCCTCCGCCAGCAGGTTTCGTTGAAACTTTGCGTGCGCGAGGGGTTGATCCGATTTGGGTGGGGAGCGCGATCGTAGCGACCGTGGTGCCTCATGATTCAATTGTTCACTCCGTTATTCGCGATTTGAAGCTGGAGCTTCGGGTGTTCATGAATAAAGGCGGAGTGATGGTGCTTCCGCCCGGTGTCAACAAAGTTTCCGGACTCAACGCCGCGCTGAAGCGTTACGGCCTTCAGCCCGAGCAGGTGATTGGAGTCGGCGACGCTGAAAATGACGAAGCCTTTCTTTTGGCCTGTGGTTATTCCGTCGCGGTCGCGAACGCGCTGCAAGCGATTAAGCAGCGCGTCGATCTCGTCACGAAATGTCCTCATGGTGGCGGGATTGTCGAGCTGGTTGATCGCATTGTTGACATCCCGGCGAAGCCCGCTACGATCAGCACTCATGAGCACAAATATTCCGAATAGCAAAAGACTCGTTGAACGATTTCTGAAGTACGTTCGTATTTCTTCGGGATCAAAAGATGGGGTTGACCGATTCCCATCAACTCCTGAGCAGCTCGAAATCGGAAAGATTCTGGTCCGCGACCTGAAAGAAATGGGGCTTTCGGACGCGAGCATGGACGAGCATGGCTATGTCTTCGCGACCTTGCCCGGCAATCTTCCGCCGGGACGTCGCGCCCCGGTGGTGGGCCTTCTCGCGCACGTCGATACGTATCCGGGCGTTTCCGGAAAGGATGTCAAACCGATCGTGCACGAAGGTTATGACGGTAGAGACATCGTCCTTCCGGGTGATCCAGAACAGGTGATCCGGGTGAATGAAAATCCGGAGCTTGCTCATTACACGGGCAGGTCCGTGATCACCTCGGATGGTACGACTCTGCTGGGTGCCGACGATAAAGCGGGAATCGCCGAAATCATGGAAGCCATCGCGTGTCTTCAGGCTGATCCGGATCGTCTCCGGCCGACGGTCAGGGTTGGATTCACGCCCGACGAGGAGATCGGGAACGGAACCGCGCATTTCGATTTAAAAAGATTCGGTGCCGACTTCGCCTATACGGCTGACGGTTCGGCCGCTGACGAGGTTGAGGACGAAACTTTTTGCGCGGACACGGCGATTGTCACGATCAAGGGCAGGGACGTTCACCCAGGGTATGCAAAAGGAAAAATGGTGAATGCTGTTCGTCTTGCATCGAAGTTTCTGGAGCTTGTCCCCTCCGGAATATGTGCTGAGCACACTTCGGGCCGCGAAGGCTATCTGCATCCCACGTCGATCACGGGGGATGTCAGCCAGACGAAGATTACGTTCATCGTTCGTGATTTTTCGATTGGAGGACTCGCCGAAAAAGAGAAGTTCCTTAGGACCGTCGCGGAGTCGCTGATGCGGGAAGTCCCCCATTCCAGCGTTGAACTCGAAATTAAAGAGTCCTATAGGAACATGAAGCTTGATCTCGAAAAAAATCCGGAAGTCGTGAGAAGGGCGCTGAAGGCCGTCGAGAAGGTGGGACTCAAACCGAAGCTTACGTCAATCCGTGGTGGGACCGACGGATCCCGGCTCTCCGTGATGGGGCTCTTGACTCCGAACATGTGCGGAGGCGGCAAGAATTTTCATTCCAAGCAAGAGTGGATCGCGGTTCCCGTTCTCGAAGATTGCACCCGCGTTCTGATCGAATTGGTCTATTCATGGAGCGAATGAAGCGCGTCATTGGTCTCGGACAGTGCTCGCTGGATTATCTCGCCGTCGTCGATCCGTATCCTCCGGCGAACAGTAAAGTGGATGTCCTGGAATGGGATGAGCAAGGTGGCGGGCCGGTAGCGACGGCGCTCGTCACTTTGAGCATGTTCGGGGTGTCTTGTTCCTTTTGCGGCGTGATCGGCGATGATCATGAGGGGAAAAAGATCAGGGATGACCTGATTCGTTCCGGAATCGATGTGGCAGGATTGCGACAACGCGCCGGACACGCTTCGCAGGTGGCCTTCATCGCGGTAGAAAAGGGTACCGGCAATCGAACCGTGTTCTGTCGAAGATCTACCGGTCCGGATCTGGCGGGGGATGAATTGCCTGACGCGGCTTTTTCCGGGGCGGGAGTCCTGCTCGTTGATGGCGTCATGCCCGATGCCTGCTTGCGGGCGGCCGAAGAGGCTGAAGAAAGAAATGTGCCTGTCTTATTGGATGCCGGACGCATTCGCGAAGGCACGCTGCGCCTGATCGGTCATTGCGATTATGTCGTCGGCTCGACTCTCTTTGCGGAGCAGCTGGGGTGGACCGGAGATCCAGCGAGCTTTCAAAAAAGAGCGGCATCACTCGGCTTCAGGAAGGCGCTGACACTCACGTTCGGAGAACGCGGAAGCGTGACTTTCGAACCCGGCGCCAGCACTGGCGACAGATCCGGCCCTAAAGCCGGCCGGTGGTTCAAAACTTCCGCGCTTTCCGTAAAAGCCCTCGATACGACCGGGGCAGGTGATGTGTTTCACGGCGCCTACTGTTACGGGATTCTCAAAGGCTGGCCGCTCGACCTTACCTTGGAATTCGCATCAGCCGCCGCGGCGCTCAAATGCAAAAAATTGGGGGGGCGGAGCGGGATCCCCACGCTTGATGCCGTTTTTCAGCATCTTCAGCATCCCATACCCCGCTCCTGAGCCGAAGTACTCTATTAGGCAACGCGCCTGGTGATATCCCGGTCTCGTTCGCTTTCGGTGATCGGGACCTGCTCGCTCATCGATACGCCGCTCTTTCCACCCATGATGGATGCGAGAAGCCCGAACAGCGACACACAAAGTACAAGCCATCGGGCCGATGCGGGTCCTGTTCCGGCGATAATCTGCCGGAATACATCACTTTGGGTGATCCCGAATCCGACGATAAACAAGCCGGTCAGAGCCCAGCAACTGATCGAGTGAAAAAGCGCCGGGGAATAATCATCGAGGCCACAGGCGCGCGAGGAAGTGTAACCGCCCGCATAGAAAGCGGCCACCAGGGTGAGCAGGTTGTAGATCCAGCTTCCTGCCCGTAAGCCCGAACCCACATTGTCACGAACAAGGTTCGATGCCGAAAGGCCGAGCGCGTTTCCGAGAAGTACGAACATGAGTCCCACTCCCAGGGTGACAATGGCCCCTGAAAAGATGCTCCCCCAGTTCAACTTCACGCCAAAACGGCCCGATGTATCGGCTGATCGCCTTCTGATCATATCAAATGCCATAAAACCTCCGTTCCCGTAGTTCTTGGCTGCAAAGGCGGTACCTTGCTACGGCTTCCCGGTTTTGATATCGATGAATGATTATGCCTGTCTCGTCTGTTCCAGTGCCAGAGCCGGTTCACCGATTTTCGGAGCGTTCAGGATTGCTGATCCCGACCCTGTTGAAAATGAAGCAAGAAGGGGAGTTTTCAGCGGAACAGATAGCCTTTCTCGCCCGGTCTCTTGGCCTTCCCGAAGCTCGTGTGTCTTCCGTTTCGAATTATTATCCCGCATTTCGCGACACCCAAGAGCTTACCGACTGGGTCAGTCCGCCGCTCAAGAATGCCGGCATCATTCCATGCGCTCCCTACATTTTTGTTGGTTCCGAACGTCGCGTTACGGCACGTTGCGGAATCGACTCGAACGCGGAAAGCTGCTACGCCGGACTGCGCTCGGCCTTGTCCCGGAGCCCGGACCAGGTGTGTTCGATGATTGTTGAATCGGGTTTGCGCGGGCGGGGCGGCGCCGGTTTTCCAACCGGGTTAAAATGGCAATCGGCGAAAAACACCCCGTCTGATGAGCGTTTTGTCATTTGCAATGCGGCCGAGGGTGATCTCGGCGCTTTTATGGATCTCGCGATCCTCGAAAGCGACCCCCATTCGATCCTCGAAGGAATGGCGATTGCGGCTTACGTAATCAGCGCACGAAAAGGCTATGTGTATATCCGGGAGGAGTATCACGGAACACCGAGTGTTGTAACGGATGCCATCGTTCAGGCTCGGGCCAAAGGCGTTCTTGGAAAACGAATTCTGGGAAGTGACTTTGATTTCGACGTCGAGGTCTTCAGGGCCGCGGGTATGTACGTATGCGGAGAGGAAACGGCCCTCATCAACTCGATGGAGGGAAGAACTGGGCGTCCCAGAATGCGTCCTCCTTTTCCGACTCAGGCGGGTCTTTGGGGAAAACCGACGGTTGTCAATAACGTGAAAACCCTCGGACAGGTTGCGTTCATTCTCCGTGAAGGGGTTGCGGCATTCAGTTCGGTCGGGACGGAAAAAAGCAGGGGAACCGCCGTTCTTTCGTTTTCCGGAAACGTCGTTGAGCCCGTCATCGTGGAGGTCCCGATGGGAGTGGCTATCGAGGAGGTGCTTCGCGAGTTTGTGAAAGTCCCGGGAGGCAAGCGAATCAAGGCGCTCCAAACCGGGGGGCCACTGGGAGGAGTGATCCCGGCAAAGTTGTTCGGAACTCCGGTGAGCTATGAAGCCATGAGCGCGATCGGATCGCCGCTCGGTTCGGGCGGGATGATCGTTCTGGACGAAGACACGGACATGCTGGAACTGGCGCGCGACTTTGCCCGATTCGCTGCCGCGGAATCCTGCGGTCACTGTGCCCCTTGCCGGCTTGGAACGGCTGAAATCGCGCGAAGCTTAGAAAATCGATCTCGGGTCGAGGCGGTCGCCGGGATGCTGCGAACGGCGTCTTTCTGCGCTTTTGGTCAAAGCGCCGCGAATCTTACGTTATCGATTCTGAGGCACTTTGGCCCTGAGGCACTTGGCGATCATGACGGCAGTCACGGCGGGAGCACCAGTGGGAGCGAATAATGATCACGATCAGGATTGACGGGAAAGACGTCGAAACAGCTCCAGGAAAGTCGGTTCTCGAAGCGGCGCTCGATTTGCGTATCTACATTCCTCACCTCTGTCACGATCCTGACCTGAAGCCGGCCGGGCATTGTCGATTGTGCATCGTGGAGATCGAAGGCCGTGGAGTGGTTGCCTCGTGTCAGGCTCGCGTGGAAGCGGGTATGCGAATTCAAACCGAATCGCCATTACTGAGCCGGACCCGCAAGACCACGCTGGAGCTTCTCCTCGCTGAGCATGCGGGCGATTGTCTCCGCTGCTCGAAAGTCGGGCGCTGCAAGCTGCAGGAAGCCGCTTCGTATATCGGATTGGACTCGACGACTCTCCCGGCGCCGATCGCGCCGCTTAAACCTTGCGACGGGAGTAACCCGTTTTTCAATCGTGATCCGAACCGCTGCGTCCTTTGCGGAATTTGCGTTCGAACTTGTCAGGAAATTCAAGGAGCGCACGCAATAGATTTCTTTTCGAGCGGCGCGTTCACCCGGATCGGCACGGCCGGAGGTCTTCCGATCACGGCCTCCGCCTGCGAATCCTGCGGCGAGTGCGTTGTTCGATGTCCGACCGGAGCCTTGGCTGAAAAGGAATCACTGATTCCGTCAGCGGAGGTGCGAACGACCTGTACTTATTGTGGCGTGGGATGCGGGCTGTTTCTCGGTGTTCGCGGCAACAGCGTGGTTTCGGCCCGCGGAGACCGGTCCAGCCCGGTGAATCGCGGGCAGCTCTGCGTGAAGGGACGCTATGGCTTTTCATTCATCAACAGCCCGGAACGGCTGAAAACGCCTCTGATCAGAAAAGACGGGTTATTGAAACCCGCCAGTTGGGATGAGGCGCTCGACACCATCGCTGACAAGTTCAAACAGTATCGTGGCGACCAATTCGGGGCTATCAGTTCGTCGCGGGCAACGAATGAGGAAAATTATCTCATGCAGAAGTTCGCCCGCGCGGTCATGGGGACGAACAACGTGGATAATTGCGCCCGGCTTTGTCATGCGCCGACGGTCAGCGGTCTGTCGAAGGCCTTCGGAACCGGAGGGGGAACGAATCCGCTCGAAGATCTCGAACATACTGAATGCATTCTGGTCGTGGGTTCGAACACGACCGAGGCTCACCCGGTCGCGGGCGCCAAAATTCGACGGGCGGCAATGAGAGCCGAAGGGCGGGCCAAGCTGATCGTCATCGATCCCCGCGAAATCAGTCTGTGCGGCGCCGCGGATCTTTGGCTCCAGCTACGGCCCGGAACTGATGTGGCGCTCTTGCAAGGGATCAGCAAGCTGATTCTGGACGAAGGGCTCGCGGATGAGAAGTTCCTTTCGAGCCGTTGCGAAGGGCTGGAGGATTTTCGGGCGGCGCTTCAGGATTTCGATCTCGAGTCGGTTGAAAGGATCACCGGCGTTCCGAAAGAGAAGATCAGGGCCGCCGCGCGGATGTATGCGTCGAGCAATTCGGCTGTTACGGTATACTCGCTGGGTATTACCGAGCATTCGCATGGAACGGATAATGTCCTCGCGATCGCGAACCTCGCGATGCTCACGGGGAACGTCGGGAGAAACTACGCCGGCGTGATGCCCATGCGGGGGCAGAACAACGTTCAGGGTGCGTGTGACATGGGCTGCATTCCTGGCTCCTTTCCGGGATCGCAGTCGGTTCAGAAACCGGATGTTCGCGAAAAATTCGAGCGGGCCTGGAAGACCAGCTTGCCGGTCGCCCCCGGAATTACAATTCTCGAAATGCTCGAGGCGGCCTCTCAGCGAAAACTGAAAGCGCTCTATATCATGGGAATGGATGTGGCATTCAGTGTCGCCGATACCCAACGCACCCAGGCCGCGCTTCGGTCGGCGGAGTTCATCGTGGTTCAGGACATATTTCTCACCGGTACGGCTCAGTTCGCGGATGTCGTGTTGCCGGCCGCGAGCTTCGCCGAGAAATGCGGGACTTTCACCAATCTCGAGCGTCGCGTGCAAATGGTGAGGAAAGCCATTGAGCCCGTGGGAGAGTCCCGGCCGGACTGGCTGATTATTTGTGAACTCGCGCGTCGCATGAATGCCCACGGATTCGATTACGCCGATTCATCGGAAATCATGACGGAGCTCGCGTCACTGGCGCCGCCTTTCGCGGGTTTGTCTTTCGAGAGACTCGAGAGCGGGGGGATTCAGTGGCCCTGTTCTGATTCCACGCATCCAGGGACGTCGCGATTGCACGTCTATGGCTTCAATACTCCTTCACGAAAGGGGAGATTCTCCGCTCTGACGTTTCGGCCTCCGGCCGAAAGTCCGGATCAGGAGTTCCCGTTTTTGCTGACGACCGGGCGGAGTCTTTATCATTTCCACCTGGCGATGACCAGCCAGGTGAGGGGATTGATGGAACTCTATCCGGAGGAATTCGCCTGGCTTCATCCGGATGATGCCCGGACGCTCGGAATCAAGGATGCCGATTACGTGAAAGTGAGTTCGAGAAGGGGACAACTCACGGTTCGCGCGAAGCTTGCACCCACGATGGCGCGAGGCTCCGTGTTCATGACCTTTCATTTTTACGACAAGCCGACCAACGTTTTGACGAATCAGGCTCTCGACCCCGTCTCGAAAACACCCGAATTCAAAGTGACAGCCGTGAAACTCGAAAAGGCGATCACGACAGATTGAGGACAATCACCGCGAAAATGTCCTGGCCGCTCTGGCCTGAGCGTCTGACCCGTAAAAGATGGCTCTTTTTCTTCTTGATCATGGAATAGAACTCGTCGACGTTGGCGACGGGCTTTTGATCCACTTCGAGAATCACATCCCCGCGGGACAGTCCTGAGCGATCGGCCGGGCCGCCGAGGTTGATGGCCGTAACCACGACGCCCGTGCTGTTGGCCGGCAGGCCGAGTTGCGCGGCCAAGTCCGGCGTGAGCGTCTGTATTTCCATTCCGATATTCGCTTTCGGCCGCTGCTTCGGTTCGTTGCTCGGAGTCGCTTTTCCGCGTCCTCCCACGGGACGACGTCCGATCTTGATGTTGAAGGTCATCTCCTTGCCGTTTCGGAGAACCTTGATGGGGACGGATTCGCCTACCGGCAATGCCGTGACCGCGGCCACGAGATCGGTGCCGGATTCAACCTTCTTGCCATTGAATTCCGTGACCACGTCATAGGCCTTTAACCCCGCCTTATCAGCCGGTTGTCCGGTTGGTACGTTTGTAATGAACGGGGCTTTCAAATCCTTCGGAACATTAAGTTGTGCCGCGACCTCGGGAGTGAGTTCACCCACAAGCGCGCCGATGTACCCTCGCGAAACGACCCCCTTTGTCCTAAGCTGTGTCAGAATCATTTTGACCGCGTTCACGGGAATGGCAAACCCGATTCCCTGCGCGCGCGCTTCGATGGCATTGTTGATTCCGATCACTTCACCTTTTTGATTCACGAGCGGGCCGCCTGAATTCCCGGGGTTAATGGGCGCGTCCGTCTGCAAATAGGTGCTGAGCGTGAAATCGGGAAGAGGGCGCTGTTTGGCCGAAATGATTCCGTGAGTAACGGAATGCCCCTGGCCGAACGGATTCCCGATCGCCATGACGTATTCACCTACCTGAAGCGCGTCGGAATCGCCCAAGGCGAGCGGGAGCAGCGTTCTTTCGGTGTTGACTCGGATCAGAGCGACATCAAGCTCGGGATCGCGGCCGACCACCTTTCCGATCGTCGGGGTTTCGCCCCGTTCCTCGGTGAACGCGATGCGAATCTCTTCAGCCCCTTCGACGACATGATTATTCGTCAGGATCAGGCCGGATTTGTCGATGATGAACCCGGTTCCCAGGGAAATCGCCCGCGGCATTTGTTTCGGACCAGCGGGACCATTACCGTCCGGCCTTTCGGGTGCCTGGTCCCTGTTGCCGGAGCCGTCACCGAATGGACTGCCGGGACCAAACAGGTCACCGAAGAATTTTCTGAAAAAATCTTCGGGTCCGCCTGGAAAAAACGGGCCTTTCATGACCGTGGTACTTGAAATGTTCACGACGGACGGAATCGACTTTTTCGCGAGATTAACGAAGATGTTCGGGTCTGCAGGGGTTTGTTGCTGGGCGAAAGCCGGAGCACCCGCGAAGGAGGCGAAAAGAAGGGAAATCGCGCCGATCATCAGAATGGGATGTGTCATGGGTCTCTTATGAGCAAATCCGAGGCCGACCGCCGGGCCGACGGCGGCAGGTCAAAAACGCATTTGCGTCGGACCTTGAACTACCGGGACGATTTCTCCCGGAAACCGGGTCGAGAGTTCCTTCAGAATAACCTCAGGCGTTCTCAGATACCGTTTCGAAAAATGAAACGGCGCGAGTCTTTTGACACGCGCGTCCCTGGCGAGCTCGCCGACAAAATCGGCGGTGAAATGCTGAGTCTTTCGCGCGAGGTCGGAATCGCCGCTCAAAAAGCAGGTCTCGCAGAAAAAGAGGTCGGCCGATTCAACGAGCTGAAGCAATGACTCGCGATTGGGCCTGCTTGCCGCGCCATCCGTGGCGTACGCGATTTTGTGACGCTGTCGCGGCTCGAGGACCTGCGTTGCAAGATGGTTCGCGCCGACTGTCCAGGTTTCTCCGTTCCGCTTCGGGACTCGCAGAACGGTTTCCCCGCTCTCACCGGATAAATACGCGGTTTTCAAAACCTCCAGCCAGGGCCCCGTTTGAAGGCCAAGAACATCGATCATCGATTTGCGCACCTTCACGGACGGCCGTTCTTCAACCGCGTACGCGAGACACGCCGTTCGATGATCGAGCAATGCCGAGCGGATCCGGTAAAAACCGTTGTCGAAGATGGGATCCCCGGCGTTCCAGCCCTCCTGTCGCGATTCCGTCGCCTCGAACCCCGCTTTCGCATGGAATCGCGTCGTCAGTCTGGATTTGTTGAGGTGATCAAGATCAATAACGTCAAAAGAAAGGTTCTGATCATGGATCAGATTCCAGGTGTATCCGTGAAGCTTTCCGGCGACGTGTTCTGAAGTGCCCGGCGGGCCGAAAACAGTGATGTTCTTTTCAGAGCCGATGTGAAGTCTTAAGAACAGATCGAAGCCGAAAAAGTGATCGATATGACAATGACTGATGAACAGGTGATCGACTTTAAGCAGCTGTCTTGTCGTGAAGCGCGAAAGATCGCCAGCATCGAAAAGAAGCGCCCTGGGGGTGTCGATCTGCCAGATGTAGAGTGACGGATCGCCAAACGGTCCGTTCGGAAATTCCGTTCGCAGGAGCATTCTCATCAAAAAAAACTCGTAATCACGACCGTCGCGTTATCCTGTCCACCGCGACGAATCGCTTCTTCGACGAGCCTTTTTGCGGCCGAGCCGGTGTTCGCGCGGACAATTTCGCCGATTTCGTCGGGTTCCTTGAAGTACTGCCAGACTCCATCGGTGCAGAAGACCAGTGAATCGCCTGACCGGATTTCAATGCGGTGAACATCGATGTCCAGCTCGGGCGAAGTCCCAACGGATCTAAGGAGGACGTTTCGGTACGGTTCGGCCAAGTCGTGGGCGATTTCCCCGCTGGCGACCAGGGCGGCCGCGAGTGAATGGTCACGGGTGATCAGGTTGTCCGCTCCGCTCCTGGAAATCCGGTAAACCCGGCTATCCCCGACATGGGCGATGTAGCCTTGCGAACCCAGAAGAATGAACGCATCCAAGGTCGTCCCCATGCCTTCTTTTTCGGGCTCCTCGTCAGCGCGCTGGAGAATCCGCACGTTCGCGGCCGAAACAATCCCGGCAATCGATTCAGCCAGGGCTTCGTAATTGTCCGGGTCCGCGTTCATCAATGAAGGGCGGGCGATTTGCAGTCCCTGTGCAACAGTCTCCGCGGCGATCTGGCTCGCCAAGGCCCCGGCTGCCTGCCCGCCCATCCCGTCCGCGAGGACCGCGATACCGGACGATTCAATCGTGATGAATTTGTCCTCGTTCACTTTCCGTATAAGGCCCCGGTCACTGTGAGCACGCATCGTGACTCTGAGAGTCTGAGTAGGGGCTTTTTGCTTCAGTGCAGAACTCAATTGGTTGAACTTCATGCACTGCTCAAAAGCACATTGGGTGCCGAATATGGCACCTCATGCCGGAAATGATGCGACCAGCTCTCAGCGGCGGTCGGCAAAGTGCTGGCCTGGTTCCTAATAATGCGGTAAAAAGTCAAAACTATGGCTGAGACGATTTTTCAGAAGATTATTGATGGACGGATTCCCTGCTACAAAATTTATGAAGATGACCGCGTGCTGGCGTTTCTTGACGTGCAGCCATTGAGTCAGGGACATACGTTGGTAGTTCCGAAAGAACCCGCTGAAACCTTGGATCAGCTCTCGGCTGAGTCCGCCGCGGCAATCGGGCGTGTATTGCCAAAAATCTCCAGAGCGGTGATGAAGGCAACGGGGTGTTCTGAATACAATATTCTTCAGAACAATGGAAAGGGCGCGCACCAGGCCGTTTTTCATGTGCACTTTCATATTATTCCCAAGCCGGACAAGAGCGCGGGCCTCGGGATTCAATGGCCCGCCGGTCGCCTCGATGGCACGGCGGCGGAATCCCTGGTCGCCAGGATTCAGCAGTCTCTGTAATAATCGGGGTAATCGAGACGCGCTACTCACTTCGGAGCGCTTCGATCACTTCAAGCTTCTCTGCCTTAATGGCCGGCGCAAGACCGCTCGAAATCCCGACAACCAGAATCGAGATCACCGACAGGATCACGGCACCCGGTTCGATGACCCATTCGAACTGGAGTTTCGAAACCAGCTTGGACGCGCCGTAAATCAGGGCTTCATAGGTCGAAAATCCAAGAATAATGCCGGCCAGTCCGGCTATGCCGCAGAGAAGAACGGCTTCAACCAGTAACTGAACGCGAATACTGAAGTCCGTGGCGCCCACGGCTTTACGAAGGCCGAGTTCCTTGAAGCGTTCTGAAACGGAAACAAGCATCATGTTGGTAATGCCGATCCCGCCGACGAGCAGCGATATCACGGCGATCGAAGCCAGCATGACGGCAAAGAGGTTCAGGAATTTCTTCATCTGGGCGACGAGCACGCCATCCGAGTCGACACTGAAGCGTCCGGATTTCCCGTACTTCTGAATAAAAAACGCTTTGATCATCTTGCTTGTCTTCTCGACGTCCGAGCGCGAATGGAGCTGAAGAACGGCCTGATCGATTTGTGCGGTCCACCAATCACTCGCGATCGCCTGGAAAAACGTGTACGGGACGAGAATCTGGAGATTTGGTTTTTGCCAGGTGCTGTTGGTGGTTTGCGATTTCATGACGCCGATGACCGTGCAGGCGTAATTGGAATTTCCGTCCTGCACGTACAAAATCTGTCCGACGGGGGCGACGCCCGTAAGCAGGCGCTGGGCGATGTCAAAGCCGATGATGCACACCCCCGCCTTGTTTGCGACATGAAAGGGGTTCATGTTCCGTCCGGCGATCAGCTGCCGGTTCGTGATATGCAGGTAATCGGGCGAAACACCGAAAATCTGCAGTTCCTTGCTGATGGTCTTCCCGGCGTAATTGGCCGTCGCGTTCCAGGAATCCAGAACCGGAGACATCAACCGGATTTCGTCTGAAAAAGTGGCGCTCATCGGCAGCAGATCACGTTCCCAGTTAAAGAAACGAAAAAACGTTCCCACTTTATCAGTGGCTTTGAGGTTCCAATTGGGCCAGCCGCGAATCGCGAGCTTGTTGACGCCGAGTGTCTCGTAACTTTCCAGAATACGGTTTTTCGTGAATTGCCCGAGCGTGATCATCGCCAGCACGGCCGCGACGCCGATCGTGATTCCGAGCATCGTCAGAAGAGAGCGGGCGCGATTGCGGCGGACGTTTTCCCACGCCAAAGGAAGCGAGGCTATCCCCAGTTTGAGGTATGCGGCCAAGGGTCGAAAGAGCTTGGGAGGGCCGCCCGCTCGTGACGGACCTTCCGGAGCGGAATTTTTTCTCGCGAAATTCTGGACCGATTCCGCCGTTCGTCGGGGCCGCAAGTCTTCGATCTCCGTAAAGAGACCGTCGCGCATGTGATAAATTCGCGAGCACTGCCGCGCGACTTCCGGATCGTGGGTGATGAGGACGATGGTCCGGCCCTGACGATTCAAGTCTTTGAGCAGATCAAGGATCATCGCGGCGTTTTTTGAATCGAGGTTGCCTGTCGGCTCGTCCGCGAGGATGATTCTGGAGTCATTCATGAGCGCGCGCGCGATCGCGACGCGTTGCTGCTGACCTCCCGAAAGCTGATTCGGGAGATGCCTGAGTTGACCGTCGACTCCCAGTTGACGG
>Ga0208958_1001041_pt1 | contig 29578 bp, 26 predicted proteins | sample RifOxyB1_FD_184032 | JGI IMG/M metagenome (GOLD analysis project Ga0208958, IMG submission 184032) | Soil microbial communities from Rifle, Colorado - Rifle Oxygen_injection B1 (SPAdes) | ecosystem: Environmental > Terrestrial > Deep subsurface > Rock core/Sediment | place: Rifle, Colorado...
TATCTGCGTATACTGTAAAAGAAGGTGCAACTTCAGATATGATTAGAGTTGCAGATAGTCCTTATTTCCGTATAAAGGTAGATGATATTCAATCAGAATCTACCAAATTCAAATTTAATATACGCGATGAAGAAGTTACAGTAGGAATGAATGAAAAAATATTAAACTCTGAATGGTATGTTGCAGGTTATGATGTTCAGCCTAAGTATTTTTCATCAAAAGAGTATATTATTCTAAAAAATTATGCGCATGCAAATTATTTTGTTATAATTGCAAATCTTGAAGGTATTTTTGGTTCAGGGGAAATCACTCTGACCAAAGGCTTAAAAAGTCTCGAAGGTTTGCAAGAAAATTTTGATATAGTCTGCAAGAATGAAAAAGACATATGTAAGGTCTATCGGCTTTTTGGATTGGAAGAGCCATATAAAGTGGCAGATTATTCTGCTGCATTGGATGATTTATCAAAGACATTCCCGATTTTAGAATATGATAAAATAGAATCACCTGTCTCAGGCGGAATCTCTGCGCAGATATCAACAAAGCTTAGCCCAAGTTCTTCATATGTTGAAGGAACTGTATTGCAGCAGCCATATGATAATTGTCCTGAATCTATGTGCAAGATAGTTGCAATATCTGGAGATTCAATAAAAGTTTCTCCTTCTGATGATTCATCTTGTAAGGAAGCTTCAAAAACAGTTAAGGTAGGAGAATTTCTTCCATGTGGAAGTGCAAAACTTATTCGCATCAAAAGTGACCAGAAAGTTAAGATTACAGCGCTTCCAGGTTCAGGAAAATCAATAAGCATTTCTGACTTTTCAGTTCACGTTCCAATAGAGGAGAGAGCAATTGAGCTTACTCCTGAAAGAATTGACAAGGACATTAACAAGAGTTTGGCATATATAGCTAAGTTAGACAAGTCAATAATAAAATTGCAAGGTCTTGTTGATCAATGGACAAAAGTTTGTCTAGTTACTGCGGCTTTTTTCACAGTCACTTCGTTCTTTGGCGGAATGGCTATGCCAAATAAATCAACGGTTTCAGAGACTGCAACAACGGAAAAAAAGACAATTGAAGTCAAATCGGGAAAAGATTATTATTATTTAAAACCTGATTCTACAGGTAAAATGATTCCCACAAAACTTAATCCAAAAACATATTCCATAGTTAATGGCTATGTTGTAAATGAAGCAGGAACTGAGCTTTTCAGAGTAGACAGCACAAATCTTATTGTTTTCAATGAAGGTGTTGAACCCAACAAATTAGATTATTCAAATTCAGATACAGCCAAGAAAATATTTGAAAGGTATTATGCCCACCAGGATACAGGGGAGTTAATGCCCGTAGATTCAGCTAAGTTAGATCAATTTTATGAATCAACAATGCGTTTTGATGGCAAGAATTTTGTTTTTGCAATAAATTCAATCGGTCAGCTTCCGGATAATTTAAGGAACTTTTACAATGAGGCTCAGATTTATGATAAAAAACTTTACGTTGTTTACGACAGCACAAAAGATCGCTGTTCATTATGGTACGGCGGTCAAGATAAGAAAATAAGTTATATGGACGGCAAGTCTCATCCAGGTGAAAGCAAAGTAAGCGATTCATTTGCGAATTGCCATCAGTTCCGTGACCAAGTTATCTCACAGATAGGCAATGAGCAGGCAAATACAAATCAGAGATCTTACAATGGTGCAGGTTACACTTTAAACACAGATGCATTAGATATGGATAATCAGCCGACATGTGAGCAAGTTCTTGGTTCAGGCAGCTGCAAGCTTTTATTCAATGCCTGCGATCCTGTTATGTGTCCATCATCCCGTTGCAATTTCGGCGGAAAGTACCAAGTCGAAAATGTTATTCAATCAGGTTTAATCGGGTCATTGATATTATGTTTGCCGAATATCAAGCAAGGGGTGATGATGCCCGTTTGCCTTACAGGTTTATTAGCTTCTTTGAAAAACTTAAAGTCTGTTTTTCAGGGCTATGTTGATTGCTTGAAAACAGCAAGAATCGATAAAAAATCAGTTGGGGTCTGTGATAAAATCAGAAGTGTTTATCTTTGTGAGATTGTTTGGAAAGAGCTCGTAACATTATTAAATCTTAAGGGCGGTTTATTGGGCCGTTTCTTTGGCAGCTCCCCAGGTGGAAATGAATATCTCAGTGGGGTTTCATCCGGTCTGCAGGAGTCAAAAGAGTTCTTGAGTTATTTCACCCAGAGCTATGCAACAACTGTCTTCGCCGCTTACAAGGGAAGGAGTGCTTCCGAAATTGGTACAGAAGTCTGCCGTTCAGCAGTCATGGGCAAGTATCCTGTCATTGGTGATGTTTTGAGTGAAGTTTCAGCCGGTCAAGATGTTTCACAGTTCACTGCTTATTTTGAAGAAGAGCCATACTCTTCAACGATTAGAGGCAATTCTCGCTACCAGGTTTATTATCACATTTATGCAGGAGGTAATGAAGTTAATTATCAAGTTTACTTAAAGAAAGATGGCGTAAAAATCTCATTCAGAGAGAATAAAGGTACATTAACTCCTGGCGCTTATGTTGACAAAAGCATAGACTTTTTAGGCGTTTCTAATGCAAAAGAAATCTGCGTTCTAATAAACAACGAAGAGAAATGTGGTTATGGCAAGATTGTTTCAACATCTTTTGCCATGAATTCAGTTAATGATTTTATGGTCAAATACCAGATGAGCCAGAATATAAAATCTGAAGATCAGTGCCATTCTGAAACATGGGCATCAACGCTATCAAGTGGTATACTGCCTAATGCAAATGTAGAGAAAGTCTGCTCAAAAATTAATCCTGCTGCAGGATATGAAAAAGCAACAGAAGCCCAATGGGTTAAAGTTGGTACTTGCGGTATAAAGGACAGTGTGGATTTAGGTGACTGCTGGATGAAAATTTCAGATGTTCCAAAAGAGCTCGCTCAGGCAGTCAAGATGGATATTTGTGAAGAGCGTGGTGGAAATATTTGTTTATACAATCAGAAATGTGATGGCGCAATAGAAGACGTTGGCACAACTGTTACTTGCTGCAAGGGCCAATGTGTCAATGCAGATTATTATTCTGGAGCAGAAGGATTTGATGCAATTTATAATTCATTCAATCAGGATGCAGATTTGAAAAGCATGTTTGATGCTTCAGCTTTAGTTGTTGATCAAAACTGTCAGAGAATTAATTCCGGATTAGATACTTATATAAATTTATTTTCAGGTTTAGGTAATTCTGAGCTTACCGGCTTAGTTGCCTTGAGGGATTCACTAGAAGAAAGAAGAAATTCTCTTACTCCAGCTGAGCAACTTCAGTTGGATAAGATATATCTTTTCTATATAATGATGTATTTGAAATGCAAGGATTGTTCAGACGCATCAAAATACTTAAGCAAGATTTCAATAAAACAAGATTCTGAATTCCAGACAAAACTAGGTATTAGCCTTGCACAAACAAACTCCCTGATTGCAAGCTGCGTTGCTTCGATGCAGAAGCCCGCAGAAACATCTTCAGAAGAAATAAAAGAGCTTTCACTTTCAAGAATAACAATGAAAGCAGTTACAAATGATGAAGAAAAAAGTTTAAATTTCAAAAAAATAAATGCTAATACCTTTGAACTTTCCATTGAGGAAAATAATTACTATGTCCCATCAGGAATTTATTTTACCGACATTGAGCTTAAGGAAAATGAAAAAGCAACATTAAGTTATGGCTTATCGCCGGATATACAGACAATTGATTGTAATTACATAACGGCTACAGAATGTAAGATTAGCAATCCAAAAAATATTCCTTTGAGGGATGGATTCAAATTCACTATTTCTGCAAAAGACAAGAACGGCAAAGAAAAAACCTTTACGATAAATGTCAAACAAAAAGAAACAGCATTAAATGACAATGTAAAGTTATGCATTATTAAGAATAAAGATTCTAAGCCCTTGTTATTTTGTATGCCATTTACCGGAGGAGTCCTTGATGCTTATAATGGTATTGAAAAATGCAGTGACTTGGAGATAAAGGATGTCTCAATTGCGAATGAAGATTCGATAAAGTCGTCTAATTATCAATGCCTTATCGATTGCAATTTAAATGATGCAAATCTGTTCGGGGAATGCCTGGGTAGCAACGTTGCAAAGATATTCAGTAATAATTTAGTTTACTACAAAAAATGAAAAAATTATTCATAGCAATATTAAAGGATCTTAAAAAGAAGTTTTATCTCATTCCGATAGATATAATTTATATTTTTCTAAATGCCTTAACTATCATATTTACATTACGTAAGGTTACTCAGCATATGAATAATCTTTACAATCTTACCCCTCAAATTCAGTCTTTGCAGGAGGCATTAAGCATAGATTCTTCATCAATTCAGCCTGTTGTTGACGCATTAAATCATGAGCTTAATCTTATATATTTTTATTTCATTTTATGCGCCATTATAATTTTTGTATTGTTTGTAATATTTCAATCAATCCAGTTTTCCCTAAGTTACAATAGCATAAAAGAATTTAAGAGAACTTATTTGGATTATTTCAAAAGAGTCTTATTCATTTCCGGATTCTTTGGATTATTTTTATTACCCGTTGGATATTATTTATTTAACAGTATTACCTGGGTTATAAATTCGCTTGATATCTACAGCATATTGCTTTTCTTATTCATTATGATAATAAAAGTCATTGTGGAATATCTTGCAGTTTATACCATGATATTCTCTTTAAAACATCCTTTCAAGCAGGCAATAAACACAGTAATCCTGCTTCTAAAAGATTTAAAATTATTTTGCGGTTATTTATTTTTCAAATTGCTTTTGATATTGGTCTTTGCCTTAGATTTGGTTCTAGCTTGGTTTTTGATTGATAATTATGCTATAAGTGCGATAATACTTATAATTCTTTTAGGTTCAGTTATCTCATTCAGTAGGCTATTCTTGATGCATCTGGCTTTTGATAAAAAGATTTAAATAAATTCCCAATTTCTTTTAGACTATGACTAGAATAAAGCAGAATGTTGAGTACGAGCGGGGATTTAAGTACAGGTCAGAAGATCTAAGATTCGCTACACCTAAAGCCGTTGCCGATTATCGCGCAAAGAGATTGAGCTGCGATACATTATTAGAGATTGGTGCAGGAGTGGGCTTTCAGACAATCGCATTCTCAAGGACCTGCAACAAAGTCATTGCCGTAGAGATAGATAAGGAAAGATTCAAATTTTTAAAGATAAATCTCGATAAGGCAAAGAATACTGTCTTAATCAATGGGGATGCGTTGAAAGAGGATCTTCAAGCAGATGTAATTTTTGTTGATACAGAGCGTGAGCCTTCAGAAAAAGAGCGGACTTTAGACACAATAAAGCCAAACATAAAAAAGATTCTAGAAAAATTCAAAAATAAAAATATTTGCATCGAGGTTCCTCCTCAAACGAGGAATATAGAATTAAATTGTGAGAAAGAATATGTTTCATTGCATAATAAATTAAATCGTCTGAATCTTTATTTTAATGATTTAAAAAAATGTGAAACCTCTTTAGTATTGCTTCCAGAAAAAGTTTTTCTCAATGATAAGAACAAGGAAAAATTAAAATTAATAACAGACTATGAAAATTATAGTTACATCTATGAAATAAATCCTGCCGTTATTAGGGCAGACCTTTTGGGTAGTATTTCAAATAAAGAGCTTTTCCTTTACAATGGGGGCAATAAATTTTATTTTTTCTCAAATACTTTAATAGATTCAAAATTCTTAAAACCTTATAGAATCTTAAAAGACAATTCTACATTAGGAAAAGTCATTCTGCACGGCAATGTTTCTCCTGCAGACTACATCAGAATAAAAAGGAGCATAGAATCAATTATGCCTGGCAAGGTTACAGGCCACGTTTTCTTATTGAAAGAAAATTTATTTGCAGAAGAGATTTAATTTTTTATTATGTGGGCAATAAATACTCTCCAGCCTATTGCAGATGAATTAAAAGGCAATATCCAAATCGTTGGGCAATATAATCACATTAGTTTCAGTTTTAGCATTGATAAATCTCTTCACTTCTTTAGGCTTATAAGTTACACCTGAATTCTCCAAAAACTTAATAAACAAGCTTGATTTTCAAAAAACTAGATTATGAAAGCTACAGAACTAAAACAGAGGTATTTAGAATTTTTTAAACATAAGGGTCATGCGATTATGCCCTCAGCTTCTTTAGTTCCTGAAAATGATCCAACTGTCTTATTTACAACTGCAGGCATGCATCCCTTGGTCCCTTTTTTGCTAGGCCAGAAGCACCCCTTAGGCAAAAGAATCACAGACGTTCAGAAGTGCATAAGAACTGGCGATATTGATGAAGTGGGTGATGATTCTCATTTAAGTTTTTTTGAAATGTTGGGCAATTGGTCTTTGGGAGATTATTTCAAGGAAGATGCAATTAAATGGAGTTTTGAATTCTTAACTAAAATCTTAAAGATAAACAAGGACAAGTTATCAGTTACGGTTTTTATAGGAGATCAAGATGCGCCGAAAGATGAGGAGTCAGCAAAGATATGGCATTCTCTAGGTATTCCAAAAGAACGAATCTATTTCCTGCCTAAGAAAGACAATTGGTGGGGTCCTGCAGGATTAACAGGTCCTTGCGGTCCGGATACAGAGATGTTCATAGATACAGGGAAAAAATCCTGCTCCAAAGATTGTAAGCCTGGATGTTCATGTGGCAAATACTTAGAAATCTGGAATGATGTTTTTATGCAGTACAACAAGACAAAAGAGGGCAAGTACATTCCCTTAATTCAAAAGAATGTTGATACCGGCATGGGTGTGGAAAGAACAACGGCAATATTGCAAGGAAAGAAATCCGTTTATGAAACAGAATTATTTTCGTCAGTGATAGCAAAGATAAAAGAGCTTTCAAAAAAAACAGATAAGAGGGCTGAAAGAATCATAGCCGATCACTTGAGGGCAGCAGTTTTCATTCTCAGCGAAGGCAGAATAGTCCCTTCGAATTTGGACCAGGGCTATGTCCTTAGAAGGTTCATAAGAAGAAGTATGACCCAAGGCAGAAAATTAGAAATAAAAGAAAACTTTACCGCTGAAGTTGCAGAAATCATAATTTCAATTTACAAAGAAGATTATCCGGAATTTACTTCAAATAAATCTTTAATATTAAATGAATTAAAGAAAGAAGAATGCAAGTTCAACTCAACCTTAGATAAAGGATTAAAACAATTTGAAAAGCTTTCAAAAGACAAGAAAATTTCAGGCGATGACGCTTTCATTTTATTCTCTTCTTTTGGGTTGCCATTCGAGATAACAAAAGAATTAGCTCATGAAAAGAATATTCAGGTCGATGAGAAGGGCTACGAAAAAGCATTCATGCAGCACCAAGAATTGAGTAGGAAAAGTACTGAAGGCAAATTCAAGGGCGGTCTAGCGGATAATTCTGAAATCACGACAAAGTTGCACACTGCAACGCATCTATTGCACGGGGCATTAAGAGAAGTATTAAACAAGGATATTTTCCAAAGAGGATCTAATATCACATCAGAGCGCTTGAGATTCGATTTCTCATTTGACAGAAAATTAACTGAAGAAGAATTAAAGAAGATAGAACTGATAATTAATAAAAAAATTTCAGAAAACTTAGAGGTTACAAGAGAAGAGATGTCTCCTGAAGAAGCCAAGAAAAAAGGTGCTGTCGGAGTTTTCGGAGATCGTTATGGAAAAAAAGTTTCGGTCTACTGTATTTCAGGCTTTGACAAACAGATCTGCGGTGGTCCCCATGTTTCATGCACAGGCATTTTAGGCAAGTTTAAGATTATTAAAGAAGAAGCAGTTTCTGCAGGTGTAAGAAGAATAAAAGCAATTCTAGAATGACAAGATTTCATAAAAAGATTTATTAACAAGCAGATTAGATTATTAATTGATGGCCAGAAAGAAAAAATCTTCACTATTATGGGAAATAATAAAACTATTTTTCCGAGGAATATGGTTTATTCTCAGTGGTATAGTAAAATTAATTTCTAAGTTCTTCGGTTATTTAAATCGCAAGATAAGTGAAAGGGCAAAAAGCAATAAGCTGAACAATAATCCCATTTATACGATGCCTTCATATTTCAAGCCGTTTGATGTAATCAAGGAAATAACTGGGAAATACAGCACTTTTGAGAATAAATTATACAAAGAATCAATTATCGCTTTGATATTTGGCAAAAGGGGATCAGGTAAGAGCGCATTAGGGTTCAAAATTTTAGAGAACATAAATAATAAAACAAAAAGAAAATGCTATATTCTTGGCATTGAGCAGTCATTGGTGCCAAAGTGGATTAATCCAATAGGAGATATAACCAATGCACCAGATAATAGTATCGTACTTGTTGATGAAGGGGCCGTTTCATTCGGTTCTAGAGATAGCATGAGCTCAAAAAATAAAGAACTTACAAAAATTTTGGCTATAGCAAGGCATAAAGATCTTACGTTGATTTTTATAACACAAAATACAGGACTAATAGACAAGAATGTGCTGAAGTTAGTTGATATTTTACTGGTGAAAGAGGGCAGCCTGCTGCAGACACAGATGGAAAGATCAGAGATAAAGAAGTTCTATGAAAAGGCAAATGCCTCTTTTAAATCCATTAAAGGAGATAAGAAACCATACACTTATATTATTGATTCTGATTTTGAAGGGGTAGTTTCATTTGACTTGCCAAGTTTTTGGTCTACTAAATTGAGCAAAAATAAAGTAATTTAGAGTTTACATCCCTAAAAATTTAAGCAAGCCATAAACAAGAAATGCTGGCCAAACTATTGCTTTTAAAAATCCCAAGACCCCAATCCAAAAACTGGTAGCAATAGAAATATAGTAGACTGCTGCGCCAATAAATCCTAACCCGTAAATTGCTCCACCATTACACGAACCAACAAAACGACATTCTTTTTTGTTTGCCATACTTTACAAAATTATTTTATTGATATATAAATTTTTCTCATAAGAACATTCATTCATAAAAGTAATGCGGGGGACAGTCAAGGAAGTTGATATTACAATCATTGCATACAGAATTAATAGTTTTTCATGTTTCAATTATCAGACAAAGAGCTTAATAACTTAAGGTCACAAATTGTGACCTTAGAGTCTGGAAGAGGAAAGCACAGAAAATATTTACCCTATTTTTTACTGAGCAAGATGTTCTTGAGATACTTCGTAAATTAGATTAGTTGCACTTCGTATTTTACTCATAAAAATAATGCGGGGGACAGGATTTGAACCTGCGTAAGCACTAAGCTACTGGGTGTCTCAAAATCACAGCACAATAGAGCTCATTACACCCTTCAAAAGCTAGAACTTTCCTAAGCCCAGCCCGTTTGACCGCTCCGGCACCCCCGCGTTTAGAGGATTATTTGCTCCACACTACGCCAATTTTTCTCTTTCCAGATAGTGTGTTCTTTTTCTTCCCAGACAAGGTCTTGCTCTGCCAAGTATATTTTCGCATCTTTGCAGTCTTTCCATAACCACAATAGCTGCATATGTGCTTTTTTTTATGATAGGTAGCTTTTCCGCATCTTCTACACCTTATGTGCATGTCCTTGCCGGACTTCTTACCCATCGAAGATGTTCCTTTTGTCATTTTATTATGCAGGTGATATCAGCACTATCATGTCTCCTCTTACAAAGACATTGCCTAGCTTCTTTCTGAGCTCGCCGTTCTCCCATTCTTCAGCATCATCTAATACAATATTGATGTGAATGTCGAATGCTCTTAAAACACCTATTACTGATTGTTTGTTCTTCAACTCAGCGATGACTTTTTTGCCTCTCGCCTTGCTCAATGCGTCTAATGGTCTGCTATCCATCTCCATATCTGTCTCCCCCTGTAAATAATTTTAAATAATGCTAGGTTGAATAATTATAGAAACCTTTATAAATCTTATGTTATTTTATGTGCTTAATATGGCTATTTCACAATTAAGGTCAAAAAGGAAGGTTTCTGGTGGTAGATACCTTGCAGCAAGAAAGAAAAAACAAAGAGAATTGGGTAATTTGCCTGCTTTGACTAAGCTAGCTGAGAGAGTTAAAAGAATAAGACGTTCTATGGGCGGTTATGTAAAAGCAAGGTTGCTTTCAGAGAACATATGCAATCTTTACGATCCTAAATCTAAGAAAAGTTCAAAAGTTAAAATTTTGACGGTTTCAGAAAATCCCGCTAACAGACAATTTGTCAGAAGAAATATCATGACTAAAGGAACAATTATAGAAACAGAAAAAGGCAAAGCAAAGATAACTTCTCGTCCTGGTCAGGAAGGCGCAATAAACGCAATTCTTTTAGGCAAATAATCGGTTGTTATACAATCTAACATAAAAGCCTAAATACACCTTATTTGTTATACAATATAACCTGATAGAAACAAGGCAGATTTTAATCTTTAAACATTCATCAGATTCTTTATGCTCAAGCAATTCAAGAAGTATTAAATACGGGATGGTTTGCAATTCCAGAAACACAAAGGTATACTAAATATGAATTAAAACCGATTTCTATAGAAAGTGTTAATTCAGATGAATTTGAAGAATAACTCCATTCAAATAATAATCTTTTGATGCCAATTATTGTAGGGAATGGAAAATATATACTTGGTGTGAAAAAAGCTATGAAAAAATCTATTTGGGAAATAATTATTGGGATAATTTTGCTCTTGACTGGTGTGCCCTCTATTGAAGAATTTTGGACAAAGACGAATGAAGATAAATGGAAATAATTTTTGACTTTTTAAACAGACGCTACTTACATCATATGGCCTATTTACTTAAAACTAGAATAATTCATTCTTCAACCAAAACTTTTAAAAATCTAACGTTTTAGTGCATTTGGACTTCTAATTTTTAAGCCTTTCTATACAAAAACAGTCAATTTATGTGCAAAACCCTCGAATTTATGTGCAAAAGGCCATTTATGTGCAAAGCCCAATTTTCCGAAACATTTATAAATAACAGAGCAACTACTATTTAAATACAACTGAACTTATTCTCAAGTGGCAAATAAGTTCTTTGACACGGAGGATTACCCAAAATGTCGGAATACATAAAAAAGTGCCCGGATTGTGGCAGCATAAATCTTATTCTTCACAAGGACAAAGGCGAAGTCATATGTAAAGACTGCGGTTTAGTCATTGAAGATCGTATGGTTGATTTCGGTCAGGAATGGCGTGAATTTGATGCAGATCAAGCTACAAAGAAGCGTAGAACTGGCGCCCCAATCACTTGGACCAAATATGATCAAGGTTTAGGTACAGATGTGGGTCAAAAGGGAGATCTTTACAAGTTAGCGGGAAAGTCAAGGAACAAGTTCTTCAGATTGAGAAAATGGCAGTACAGAATCTCAACAGCAATAGAAAGAAACTTAAAGTTAGCTCTGTCCGAACTTAAAAGGGTTGCTTCATTCTTGAAATTACCAAAATCTGTTGAAGAGGAAGCGGCAAGAATTTACACTTTAGCAGTTCAAAGGGGATTAGTAAGAGGCCGTTCTATGGAATCAGTAGTAGCTGGTGCATTATATGCAGCATGCAGAAGGCATGAAGTCCCAAGAACTCTAGATGAACTATCTGAATCTTCAGGCATTGATAAGAAAGAAATCGGAAGAACTTATAGATTTATAACAAGAGAATTAGGAATCAGAATTTTGCCATCTAATCCAGTGGATTATTTGCCCCGGTTTGCATCTTCATTGAAACTTTCAGCAGAGACTCAGTCAAGAGCAGTAGAAATATTGCAATTGGCCCAGAAATCTGAATTGACTTCCGGTCGAGGACCTACAGGAATTGCTGCCGCTGCATTATATGTTGCTGCTTTGATAAACAATGAAAAGCGCACTCAAAGAGAAGTTGCAGATATAGCAGGCATAACAGAAGTTACAATAAGAAACAGGTACAAAGAATTAATCAAGAAATTGGACCTGCATGAAACCATAAAAAAGGCCAAAAAAGATTAAATTTTTAAACTTTTAACTCTTTTACCTCTTTTATGCATTGTATCTTAAAAAAGGTCATATTGATTTCTTTAGCATTTGTGTTATTTTTACCATTAGTGCTTTCATGTGTGCCTTACACTTCGGGCAACCTAGATGCAGATTCAAATATTTATTATTCTGAAAGTTGGACAGATTATTTCAAAAATTTGCCTGGAAATTTGGTTGATTTCTATCACATTGATGATTCATTAAATCTGGGTTTGGGCTATCAGGGGTCAGTTTATTTTCTCGTGAATAATATTCCTATTGCCGGTCTGTACAAAATGGATATCCCTACTGCAAATTCAGGAACAAATCCAGTCATTCAGGTTGTGGTCAATGATGTGCTTTATTGCTCCGTTAACTTAGCCTCTTACAATATCAATGAAGGTTTAATTTTGCAGCCTGTACTTCCGTTTAAGCAGGGTCAGAATTTAGTTAAGATTCAGATCAAATCAGGAACAGTTTCAATAGGCTCGATAAAAGTTTATGATGATTGCAAGTCTATATTAAATCTTTCCTGCCCGAAAATGTCCTGCACAAAAGATGATGTTAATCTGGGATGCTCAAATATATTGCCAACATTCGGTCTACCTTGTACTGATGTCTGGTCATGCACTCCATGGGGAGGAAATTGCTCTGAAGAAATGAATTTATTGTCAAGAAATTGCATAGAAGCAAATAATTGTCCGACGGCTTATTCAATGCCAAATCCTTTTGAATCAACTTCATGCGCTTATGATTTAAATTGCAATGATTCAGATAATGATGGTTATGGCAAAAATTGTTTTTCTGGTAATCAGGAACTTTATGATTGTGATGACAGAAATGCAGCTATAAATCCTTCAGCAAGAGAAATCTGTGATAATTTAGATAATGATTGCGATGACTCAATCGATGAAGAATGTCCTTGCATTGTCGGGACTATAAGGCCCTGCGGTTCTTCAACCGGATCATGTTCTATGGGTGTTCAGATTTGCTTAGGTCTCGGATGGAGTCTTTGCGGTGGACAGGGTTATACAAATAAGATTTTAGAAACTTGTGGCGACGGCAAAGATAATGATTGCGATGGCCAGATTGATGAAAATTGCCCTTGTGATACAGGCGCCACACAGTCTTGTGGGGATGACAATTCATGTTCAAAAGGTCTTCAGACTTGCGTCGAAGGACTTTGGGGTCAGTGCGTCGGAGAGCAGAAAGCAGTTCCCGAGATAGAGAGTCTTTGCAGCAATAACAAAGATGATGATTGCGATGGCAAAATAGATGGTCAGGATGATACTTGTAAAACTTCGGCTTATAATATTTCTGGTTTTGGTCATTGCATAAACAGAATTAAGGATGCAGATGAAGAATCTGTTGATTGTGGGGGAAATGATTGCGAGAGTTGCTCAATTGTTTTTTCATGTATAAATGATTTTCAGGATGGAACCGAAGAGGGCATTGACTGCGGAGGCAGATGCCCCAATGATTGCGCACCAGAACCTTATGCTACCCAGAATAATAAAGGAGTAATCTCTAATGATTCATTAGAACAAGAGACACCAAGGTCTTGGTCCTGGTTAATATATATAGGTTTAGCATTGTTGGTTATTGGTATAGTCTCATTTTTAATTATTTCGGGAAAAATAAAATTCAAATCTTTATCGCCCAAGAAAGAATCAGTTTCATCTAGAGTATTTGTTTCAAAACTACCCCCTCAGAAACCAATTCAAATTAAACCAGAATCAAAACCAGTTCAGAGGAAAGAAAGTTCTCAAGATATTGATATGCGCCTTGAAAAATCAATTGAAGAATCCAAGAAATTTTTTGGAGGTAAAAAATGAGGAATTTGGTTCTGTCAGCAGTAATTGTATTTATTCTATTGGTCTCAATTTCTAGTCTTGCTTACACGAGCCTTGTTACTTATGATGTTTTAGGTAAATCTTTAAACCTTCCAAAAGAAAGTGCAAATATCGTTGTTTCTCCGCAGCCTGCTACACAAGCTTCGTTGCCGGTAAGAATTAATGCCTCATTTCCCTCTGGTTACAAGATTTACAATCGGGCATTTTTGTGTGATGGCAAGGGCCTAGTTATTTATCCGCTTTCAGGTAATTCATCAAAATCATGGATTGAAGGGAGTCTTTCAGGTACAGTTTTTCTCAGTGGTAAAGGGGGCCAATCTGCTTTTAGTTCTATTACCGGCAGATCTACATTTTCCCAAAGCTCAAAGACGATTTCTGTTGAAGAATTCACATCATTGGCGGTTGCAGATTCAAACTGCCAGTCTCAGAAAAAAGATTTTAATTTGCAGGGTTCATTTCTTAGTATAACTAAAGATAATCAAGAAAAAATCCACGGAATTTATTACGGCAAAGATAATACGCTGCACTATTTAACTTCAACAGGTTTGAATAATCAGGATTTTATTATTTCGGGAGCAAGTGTTCAGGGTGCATCTTCATTCATTAAGCCGAAGATCGCATTGGATAGTTCTTCAAATCCACAAATTGTTTGGGGTTACAATGGCCGATTGTTTTATACTTATTTTTCAGGCTCATGGCGGACCCAGGAGATCAATATTACGGGGAAAGCAATTGCAGTATCCATTGGAGTTGACTCTTCAAATTTAGTTCATATAATTTATTCTGTTGACAATCCCCAGAGGATGATGCATCTAACTTACTTTGCTGGTTCGCAGAAAGATTCAAAAATAATTTTTGATGATTCTCCATCAGATTTAGAAATTTCAAAAGATAGATTGGGCCAGCTTTATGCATTTTGGGGAAAAGAAAAAAAAGTTATCCAATATTCATTATCAGACAGGCAGCGTTTGGAATATGAAAGCAAGTATGAAATAAAAAATGTTTATGCAACTTTTGATAGCTTTAATGTGCCGTATGTTTCATATGAGGGATGGGCCACTCAAGATTCTTCAAATGCCTCTTTAAACAATTCTAGATTGCAGGGTATAGGCGTACTAATCAACGGTGTAGATTATGATGTCTTAACATTGGATTCTTTACATAGCAGTATTTATCCAAAAATAAGCTCGGATAGCAAAGGTTACATTTATCTTGCATGGTCAAAAGGTTCTTCAATCTATATTATGGGTTATGACGGGGTTCAATGGTCTCCTCAACAAGTTCTTGCTACTGATGCTTTAATCGCGAATAATTTTGCTTCATTAGTGCAGGGTAATGTGATTTCAGTTTTGTACGATAAATCTTCAGGTATTGCAATAGTCAACTCACCATTGTCATGTTTTGCTATCAATTATAATCAGGCTGCATCAGGCAGGGCTTATAATCCAGAGGTATTTTCAGGCTGCTCAAGAAATCTTTACTTATTTGGATGCAAACTTGAATCTTCAATGAGGTGGAATTGCACATGGTATTATTCCCCCATTGAGTTTATGGCATTTGATGATGATTCACCTCTAATTAGAGATTCAGATTTGAAGCCACAGACAACTTATTATTTTATCCAAGAATATGACCCAAACACATTATATAATGAATATATAAAAGAATGCAAAGAAGGGAATAATACTAAATCTGGATGCAATTTTGGAAGCAATATTGATTTATTCAAAGTTTATGATCCTAAGGCAGCAAATATTGTTAGTTCATCAAAAGCATTATCTCCGGAAGTTAAGGTTGCAGAATGCGGCTCTTCAATAATTAAGGCAGAATTAATGATTAATGATAAGACAGTTTATTCTTATGGTCTTCAGCAAAATAAGGTTACCGGGGCATTTTCGGTTGCGGAGTCTTCGTTGATAAAAGATTTATTTGAGGGTTTGCCAGCTTCCGAATACCGTTTGGAGAATCTTAATGCAAATTCATTTACCCTTAATTCAGGAACTGAAAGTCTTTCATATGGGATACCTAAAGAAAAAAATATTTCTGAAGGAGTAATAGAAGTTTCTCTCTCTGGTTTAAGATCAGATGCTTATATCTGTGGCAGTGGTTATTCCAAAGACTGGTCCGGTTCAGATATTCTTGGAGAGAACAACGTAAAAAGCGGATGCAAGGGCGATGAAAAACTTGCAGAATTATTTTCAATTGGTGTATCAGATAAAGATTTTATCTCTGTTGGTTTATCAGGTTATGCATTTATTAAAATATTTAGCGGCAGTTCTTCGCTAGCTTACGCGCAGGGCAATATAAATAACGCCCCTGTTTACAATTCATATCCGGTTATATTATCTCCAAATAAAGAATATCGATTCAGATTAAAATTTGGCAAAGGTGAAGCTAACTTAAATATCTTTGATGGCGAGGAAAAAATACTTGATCTCACTGCTTATTACAATTCAGAACACTCCCCTTATATCACTTCGATTAGGTTGGGCGGCGCTGAATATGGTTCGGACTCACGATCTTTTGGATTTTCACCAAAAGGTGCAACTTATTCCAAAGTTTTGCTTTATCAGCTTGATTCAAATGCCACCAGCCAGTCAGAGCAGTGCATACAGACCTTGAAGCCATCAAGTTCAATTACTTGTGCAGCAGCAGAATCTGCATTTAAACAGAATTTTTTTGACGATTTTGGAATTGAAGGTGTTTCTGGGGGCATAGGTTCATTCAATGCAGATATGAATAAGGGTTATAGTTTTGAGACAGGTAAGCCCATTTGCAATGGGTTGCTTTTAACAGGCCAGAACAATCTTGTTGCCAAAGTGACCGATGCAGGGAATAATTTAATTTCAAAATCTGCCCACTTTGTTATGAAGCCAAGAGGTTCAGCTAAATTCTGGGAGGTCTTTAGTCAGGATTATTTGGCAGGCTATCCAAGAGTAGAATTTGTTGGCAAGGAAGACATTTTAGCTTCAACGAAAGAGGGAAAATTAGTTAAGTTTGTTCCAGATTCAGAAACTATTGACCTAAGCCTGTTTGATCAGACTAAAATAGGTTCTGATTTATGTTATACAAAAACAACAGAAAGTTTATGCAGACAGTCTTCAGATATATGTGTATGGGATTTAACAAGTTCCGCTTCATGTCGTCCTCGCGTGTCAATAGATAAAGGAGCATACCATTTAGTTACATATGTTTATTCTAGTTCAGATAAATTAGTTGAAAATCTTGCTGTTTCGGGATCAGTTGGTTTTGCGCTTTTCTGCAACGGCATTTTTGCCGCCGGAACCAATGTTCGCGAAACTAAATTTACTGAACCAAATATTCTGAAATTAAGAGAAGGGTGGAACAGATTTGACTTGCTTATTTACAGAGACTTGCCCTATTACAGGCAGATAAAAATATCTCCTTCAATAAGTTCTTTAGGTGAAGTAATGAACCCTAGGATATATCCTGAAACATTTTCAGTTGACGATGTCTCTTCATACCCCCTTGATTTGTCCTGGGCAAAAGGTGAAATTCGTGGTGGAGGAACATATGCAACAGATAATGCCGATGTCCAAAAAACTAAACAGCTTAATTTCCAAAGCTTTGATTGTGAATCATGTTTGGCCCCAGATGAGGGATTTGGTTACTGGCAATGGTATGCTAATCCTAGCTTAAGAGATGCTAATATCGTCCCTGCAGTATACCTTGAACAAGAAATAATGGTAAACATTTCTGAATTCGACCGCTGTTACAGTCCAAGGGCTCCAGTCGTTATTCCAAATTGTTATTATCTTGAGGCAAAATCCCAGATTACAAGAAGCAGTCTGCCATCAGATTATCAGGAATATTCTGCAGAAATACCTGTAACTTATAAATTTGAATTTGATCCTAAAATTCCGCAAGAATTGACTCCAAATGTCTATGGCCTAAGTTGTGATCGTTATGATAAACCAGTACAGCCATTTACATTAGTGGTTGCAGATAATGGTGAGAAAAAATTATATTTCATAGGCAATGCAGGTGAAGAAAATGGGCAGGGTTGCCCTGTTGATAATTATCTTGAAGGTATGAATCTTGCAGACTGGAAAGCTAATGGTGCAAAATGCATAAAGTTTTTTACTGGTTTTGTTAGATATAATAGTAGGCATACCGTATTTTTAGCTAATAATTATGCTGGAACAGAATATCCTACATATGAATATCTGGTCGTAAGTCAGCCTCAATCTTCTGCGCAGATTGGAGAAATGGCCGGCGGCTGCATCAAGATCCCTGAATAATTCGAACCAAATTTTTTATATCTGTTTCTGCTTTCACGCCAGTTCCGGAGAAATGTGTTCTTGAGCATTTTATTTTAGCTTTTTTTAATCTGAATATTGCTTCTTCTGTCTTGATTGTTTTTGTCTTGTATATATGCCCCACTCGGTGCAGTTCGTAGTACCCTACAGTATCAATCTCTTCTTCTATATGATCAATTCTATAATATGGTAATTTAGTAGTTTTTAATTTTCCAGCCCACAATGGGCCTATGGCCATCATTTTTTCTCCACAGCATTCACCATTGTTAAAATCAGAAATCTCTCGGTGCAAACATTTTTTGCAGTATAACAGATATTTATGTTGCTTTATTATTTCATCGCATTTAATTTTTGATTTTTCGCATTTCATAAATGCTCTTGAGTAATGATGTATAGAATACGAAAACAATGGTATTAATGCCTTATTGTACTGTGTTCCAATCAGTTGTATTTTTCTTATCAAAATTCTCAATCCCAACTCATTGAAAAATTCAGTTTTGTAAGATCTTGCCCAATAGCTCCTTTTGCATACTTTAGGGAATGTGCCAGAAAGGGCAGAAGTATCAGTTGCAGTTACGGCTAAAATCCCCTTTCTTGCTAAAGACTGCATTGCAGCATCTAAAAACTTTGAAGGATTCCCAAAAGGATCTATATCAATGTAATCAAATCCTTCGCTTTCCCTGAGTAATATATTTGCATCTTTGTTAAAAACCTTAACATCTTTTATTTTATTTAATTTAAGATTCGCCTTCATCAGTTTGTAAGCTTCTTTTGATATGTCATTCATTACTAAATTGCATTGCATTTCTTTTTTGAATCTTATCCCTCTAAGTCCGGTGCCTTCCATTGGGAGGCAGACTCTTGGGCATTCCAATGTTTTAAGAATATCTACGCTTATATCCCGGTTCAATTTCATTATTGGATTATAGAACACAGGCATTTTTTTTGATACGTTTTTGTCTTTAGGTATTTTTATCTTCACACCTTCGACTTCAGTTATCTTATACATATAAGTAAAAGCATAGTTTTTTATATAATAAAAGTTTCTATTTTCTTGATGGAAAACTGTGTTTTTGTTATTAAAGAGTTCAAAAGTAATTTCTTTTATGTATTGAAAAACTGGTTTGCCAGTTGGAAGATTATGTGTAAGCACCCTTATCTATTTATCCCTGACATTGTATTTTCATTGGGTTTTCTTCTCCTTACTTATTTGCTTTCTAGATATATAGGTGTAACGGACATTTTTTTTCTAGGGGCAGACTCATTCTCAAAAGAATATTACTTATCTTTCATAAAATCAAATTGGTTTAATCTGCTCTATTCAATAGGGACTTTCATAGTGCTGACTTTTACATTCGGCATTTCAGTTTTTGCTTACAAATATTTTTTGATAACTAACATCTTGAATGGAAAAACAAATAAGCCTTTCTTCAGGCAATTGACACATGCAGAATCTTTCATCCCCTCATTGATAATATTGAGAGTCTACACATATCTTATTTTTTTGGTTTCAATAATTATTTTTATCGTTTTATTTTCTGGTCTTTATAAGATCTTTCCATCATTGAGCATAAATTGGGCTAGTATAATTTTGACTTGTTTCTTTTTGTTATTCCTGCTTTTCACTCTTTTCAGTACGCCTGCCCTATTTATTGATAAATTTAAAGCATTCAAATCATTAGTTAGAGCATATCATTTTGTTATGAAAAAATTTATTTATTCTTCTTTTGTCCTTATTTTTATTATTGCCACTTTTATATTTATTTCAATTCTATGTTATGCAATTACTTTACCGTTTAATTTACCAATATGGTTTTCTGCAATTTATCCATTTATTCCGGTTTGGATATTCGGGGTCTTTAGACCAATCTTTACATTTTATAGTTTCAAACAATAATCTCTAAGAAATCTTCTGCTGCAATCGTCTCATGCTTGAATACGTGCTTGGCTTCTTTAACCAAATCATCAACACGCCCATATCTTTGGCTAAAATGGGTTAAAATTAATTTCTTGGCCTTAGCTTTTTTAGCAACTTCTCCTGCTTCTTTCGCAGTCATATGCATATACTCTTCACTTTTATCTTTTTCAAGATGAGTGCTTTCACATATTGCAATATCTGCTTCTTTAGCAACTTTAACAGCATTGTCACAAATTGTAGTATCTGCAACGAAAGCAATAACCTTGCCTTCGGTAATTTTAGTTGCATTCTCTGCTTTTATTTTCTTGCCCTGCCATTCTATATCTTTGCCCTGTTGTAGCTGTTTTAATATTGGATGTTTCTGTAACCCGAATTTTTTAATGTAATCCACATCAATATTTCTCCTATCTTTTTCGATAAATCTATATCCTAATGTTTCTATTCCATGCTCCAAATAGTAAGCTTCAATAGAAAAATCTTTGGTGTCTAAAAATTTTCCGGCTTTTTCAATCTCATGAATTTCAACATCTATTCGGCAAATCATTGCTATACCTTCACACATATTCTTGAAATATCTCTTGCTTCCTTTTGGCCCATAAATTTCTATTTTTCCGTTGAATTCCGAGGTGCCTAAAGTTTGCACTAATCCAGGTAATCCTAAGACATGGTCTCCGTGCCAGTGAGTTATTAAGATTTTAGTTATTTTTGTAGGTTTCAAGCCAGCTATCCTGAATTGCCTCTGAGTTCCCTCTCCACAGTCGACCAAAATATTTTCATCCTTATAACTAAGTAAAACTGCAGAATGATTCCTTTGCTTTGTTGGAATCATGCTTCCTGTCCCTAAAAATGTTATTTTTATCATGTAAATATTATAAAGGGCAAAGTTTTTTAAATATTTTCCTCTTATTCTATTGTTATGAAGGTACTTTCATCTTTCGAAGGGGATTCTGTGATTACAGAAGATTCTGATCTAGCAAGGACTTTTTACGACAAAAGCCACTTTGGCAGCATTTTAAAGGGTAAGGTGCAGCTTAGTATCCTAGAAGCTTTATTCCTTGTTGACAAAGAAAAATTGGCTGTTATATGTGGCAAAAAAGAGCTTTCTTTCTTTGAGTTAATGAAAAAGTGCAAAAAATCAGATAAGTCCCTCTCAATAAAATATGCGGTCTTTAACGACTTAAGATCAAGAGGCTATACCGTAAAAACTGCATTGAAATATGGCGCAGACTTCAGAGTTTATGAACGCGGTGTAAGACCGGGTCAGGACCATGCAAAATGGATTGTTTATCCTGTCCACGAATCGCATTCTCTAACGTGGCGTGATTTCTGCGCAAAGAATAGAATTGCCCATTCTACAAAGAAGCATCTTCTAATCGCTCTAGTTGACGATGAATCAGATGTTACATACTTTGAAGTCGGCTGGATAAGACCTTAAATGCCCCTATTCTATCACAATAACATTTTTAAACTATTTTCATTTTTAGTCAAATAGTATGGAAGATTTGAAGGAGCGCATTTATCAAGAAGTGGTTCGGCAAGGCCCAGTTTTACCGGTTAAGATTTCAAAATTACTCGGTGGAAACCTTATGTTCTTTTCCGCCTATCTATCCGAATTGGTTGCAAATCAGAGAATTTTCCTGACACATACTAAAATTGGGAGTTCTCCGCTGTATTATATAAAAGGCCAGGAGCATAAGCTTCCTGAAAAATTATATGAACATCTTGGCGGTTCAATGAAAGAAGTATTTGATTTATTAAAATTAAATAAAGTAATCCGAGATGCAGATCTTCCTCCGAGATTCCACCATGCCATTACAGAATTAAAAGATTTTGCAGTTCCTTTAGATGTTACATTTAATGACAACACAGAAAGATTTTGGAAATGGCGTTTTGCAGATGAAGAGGCGGTTAAATCTTTAATCTCAAAACTTCTTGAAAAACATAGTTTAAAAAAACCTGAAGTTAAACAAGAACTGCCAAAACTTGAATCTAATGAAACAATGCAATTGAAGAAAGAATCAGAATTGAAAAAATCCGAAACGCAAAAGAGCTTAGTGGAAAAAATATCTGAAAAAAAATCAGAGAAAAAAATAAGCTCTGAATTCATGGAGCAATCTTTGACTTTCTTTCAGCAGAAAGGCATTCAGGTGTTAGATGAAGATGTAATAAGAAAACAGTCAGATATTGAATTTGTTATTTCCGTTCCCTCCGCTATAGGCCACGTTAAATTCTTTGTCAAGGCAAAAAATAAGAAAAAAATAACGCCTGGGGATTTATCGTTAGCGTATTCAAAAGCCCAAAGCAAGAAATTACCCTTGCTGTATATTTCCACAGGGGAAATTTCAAAGAAGACTGAAGATTACATTGGTAAAAATTTCGACGGACTAAAATTCAAAAAGATTTAACAATAAGAATAATTGTGCCTATTGTCACCAATATTGAAATTAGATTGGTCATTGGCAAAGGTTTTTGATATACCTCTATAATCGTTTTGTTTTGATAATCCCATCCAGTTTCAGCAGTAACCAGAGGCAGAATAACCAACATAATCAGTAATATTAGCAATTTCATAGTTTTGTTGTCTAATCTCTTATTAAATACGTTTTCGCTTCAAAATCCGCAATAATTCCGGAAAGCCTTATAAAGCATTTTATTCTTTTGCTCATTATGGCTCGTTATTTATTAGTTTTAGGAAGAGATATAGAACTCTCGAAGCTTGAACTTTTTTCTTATTTGGGATCTCATAATATTGATTATAAGATATTAGAGTCAGAAGATAATTGCCTGGCTATTGATTCTAAATCTCTGAATACAAGTAAGACTATAGCGGACTTAGGGGGTTTAGTGAAAATTGCTATATTCTGTGAAAATTTAGACTCTGTCGAGCTTTATCAGGGTAAATCAGAAAAATTAGATTACACAATTTCAAACTACGGACAGCCCAATCCCAATATTGTTTATAGTCTTAAATTATATTTGAAAAAACGTTTCAAAGATGAAGGCCTAAAAGCAATTATTAGAAACCCTCATAATCCTTCCGAAGATGCAGTCTCTCCAACAAGAATATCAAGATCTTCAATGCTAGAATTAATTGTTTTTCACAAAGGGGTGTACATTACCCAATCTGTTTCTGATCCAAGAGAAATAAAATCAAGGGATATTAACAGACCGGCTCAGCGACCATTGCATGTCATTTCAATAAGGCTTGCAAAGATCCTGATTAATCTTTCTGGTGCAAAACCAGGTAATATTTTATTGGACCCTTTTTGTGGTATCGGTACAATCCTGCAAGAAGCATTGCTGAAAAATATTAATGCAATAGGCATCGATTTGTCAAATGATTGTATAATGGCTTCAAGAAAGAATTTAAACTGGCTTAGGGAGAATTATCGGTTTAATGCCAAAGATAAGCTTATCTGCGGCGATGCGGCGAAATTATCCTCTTTAGTCAAAGAGCAAATCGATGTAGCTGTTACAGAACCTTACTTGGGTCCTTTTCTGACAAAGAAACCGCATTCAGTCACGGCATTAAAGATAGTCACAGAATTGAGGCCTATGTATAAAGCAGTCATGCGTGAATTGCGTGCAGTTGTAAAGAAAAAAGTTATTATTATTGTTCCAAGGTTTGATACTGTGGATGGTAAAAAGATTAATTTGAATTTTATAGAATTCACTCAAGGTTTCAAAGTTACTCAAGAGCCAATTTTATATCAGGCGCAAAAGAGCACAATCACAAGAGAAATTTGGATTTTAGAGAAAATTTAATCTTCTTCACAAGAAGAGGGATTTTCTTTAAATCTTAGACTATATTTAATTACTTCTGACTCTTGGCCAATAATATTTTCTAAATATCTTATTGCATCTTCTTTCTGCCCAATCATATCTATCAAACCTAATCTTTTTGCATCTAAGGAATGATACATACTGCCATCAGCAATTTTTTTCATTTTTTTCATGCTTATTCCCCTATGTTCTGCGACAAACTCAATAAATTGTTTATGAAATTGTTTAGCAATCTTCATTAACATCTTTTTTTCTTCTTTCGAATTGGGTTTCAGCGGATTGTTAAAATCTTTTTTATCTCCTGTAGAGATTGTATCATTTGTTAATCCGTCTCTATGATGGGCATAGTATTCATGAGACATAATCACGCTTATATTCGCCTGTGTGCACGTTTCATGCGAAACTATATAGTCACATGAAGAGGCAACTAGATACCCTCCCGAACAGGCATCTCCTCTTATATATGCTATCTTGGGCAACTTTATTTCGTTTGTTATTATTTCTGCAATTCTTTTGGCTGGATAAATTTGCCCGCCAGGCGAGTATATTTCAAATAAAAATCCGGAAGCACCATCTGCATTTGCTCTATCTACCAAAAATTGAAAATATTGTTCCGTAATATCAATGAATTGATCCGGGACATAGGGCTCACCTTTTCTTGATCTTAAATCTAATTCCATTGGATTAAAGGCACTAAATTTGCCTAATAATGGTATATGTGCAATTAATGGTTTTGTCTCTTTTAAATCATTATCTGGCTCATTAACTAAGTCAGATAAAACATCATAGCCATAATCACCCAAATCTAAACATTTTTCATATATAGAAAGTAACCCCGATAAACCAAGTTTTATACCCGTTTTTATCATTACTCAAAGAAGTAATAAAATGCTATATTTAAGCATTTCCAGCCTTAAAGCGATAAAAACCAAAACCTTTAAAAACATATCAACATCAGTAAACTTTATATAAGGTAAATTGTTCAAAGGTGACAAAATGGGAAGAATAAGACCAACATTGATTAAAAGAACCGCCTCGCAGCTTGTGAAGCAGCATAGAAAAGAATTTAGCGAAGAATTTGAGAAAAACAAGTCTTTAGTATCAGGATTTGCAGACATTCCATCAAAAAAGTTAAGGAATGTTGTTGCAGGTTACGTTACTCATTTGATCAAAAGGGACAAGAAAGAGATCATATTAGAGTAAATAAGGAGGAGTTTAGAATATGGCAGAAGAGCATACCATCTTCGTTGGAGATAAACCCTTTATGAACTATGTCACAGGTGTTGTAATGCAGTTCACAACCCAGGGTTCTGACGAAGTTGTCATCAAGGCAAGAGGCAAATTTATTTCTAGGGCTGTTGACATTGCCGAAGTTTCAAGGAAGAAGTTCTTGGAAGGCCAGATTGACCTTAGAAATATTGAGATAGACAGTAAGCAGTTCCAGAACAAAGAAGGCAAGGATGTTACTGTTTCAACGATAGAGATAACCCTTAAAAAAATATAAAATATTTCGGGCTATCTTAGTTCTTATAGATTTTTTTGTCCATTTTGGTAAGTTTTGTTAAGCTCCAATTTGCAATAAGTTGCAGTACATCTAAAGGATTCAGATTCACGAGGATTAAATTTGGTAGCAGCCCTATTTAGCAACATTGGTTCAGAAATATTGCCTCAAAAAACGGCAAGTTTTATAAATCTCTTAATCTCTCTTACTGATTATGGATTTGGTCACTATTGTTAAGCAGCTTGAAACGTTAGGTGCTTTCCGATATCTATTTCCATTTTTATTAGTATTTGCGATAGTTTTTGGCATTCTTGAAAAGATAGGGATATTCAAGAACAAATCAATCAATGCGGTTATTGCGATTGCTATCGGTTTGTTTGCTATTTATAGCAATAGTTTTTATTTGATGACTCAACGATTTATGCCTAATGTATCTATGGTAATTGTTACAGCATTAGCCTTTCTTCTCATTTTTGGATTATGGTATGGAAAAAGTCTTGAAGGTTCTAATGCTAAATACCTATTCTGGGTCGGTTTAGTAATTGCCTTCTTGGGAATCGGTTGGTCTTTATTTGCAGGTTATAACAATCAGCTGCAGCGTATGCTTAATCTTTCACCGGATAGTATTTATTTGCTATTGATGGGATCAATTGTTGTGGTTGTGGTTCTAATTTTTGCTTTCAAAAAGGATGTCGATAAAGGGGACTATCCAAAAATGGACGAACTTTCAAAGAAACAAAAACATTAAAAATAATTCTTAAAAAATTTTGTCCGCACTTCTATTTTGTTATTCTGATTTTGCTACTATCAATATATTCTTTTTTTGACAATTTTGTATAGGTTTACAAGGGGCCATTGTAGATTGCCGTAATGGCCTTGTTTCAGATTATAAGCGCATAAAAGACTTCAGAATCAGCTATTTAAACATATTTTCTTATGGCATTTTATCGCTTTATTACGCCCTAAAAAGTAGCAAAATAACCAAAACCTTTATAAACAAACCTTTTCTCCAAGCTTACTCTGGAGCTGATAATTAATGATAAAATGTCAAAAATGCGGTATTGAGATTAGAACTTATTCCAAAATGAGGAAATGGTGTACAGACTGCAGGAAAAACCTTGCAAATGAGCGTTTAAGGGACCGTTTCCGCAAGAACAGCTCGTATGTTAAGGATTAAATATTATATTGGATTTGGATCATCAGAAGAGATTCTTCCTTCAAATTCTTGCATTAGTAAAATTGCATAAGGGTACATTGTTGAGTGAAATAAAATTATTTTATTTTCTTTATTCTCTTCAAGCCATTTCTTTGCTTCATTGTAATCATAAGAATTGAATACTCTTGTTGCAATAACTTTAGCATTATTTTCTCTTGCTAAATTGAAACTTTTTTCGGTTTGGAAGAAATCATCAACTACCGCAGGGATTATTTCTAAATTAAAAGTTTTATTTATCTCTTTGAAATAAAGCATGGGGGTTGTATAATACCATATTGCATAGCTTTTGCCGACATCCGCATCCGTGACAACTATCTTCTGGCCTCTTTCTAAAGTTATCTTAGCATCACCATAAATCATTTTATCGTTTTCTAATCTGAAAACTGGACTTCCTAACAAATTTGCATTATGCCCTAAGGCTAAATAAACAAACCTGTCTGGGAAGCATATAACTTTCTTTCCATTTTCTGACAAGTACAAGGCTGCTTTTATTTTTCCAGGATGATCGCAGTCAGAAAGTATAATATTTGCGTTTTTTCTTATTGTTTGTTCAACAAGCATATTAACTCCATGAGTATCAACAATCATTGCTATATCTTCAGTCAAAAATCTTGTAGTAGGATAGCTTATCTTGTCTAAAGGTACCTCGAATTTGAAAATCCCGTTTTCATCCGGCGCGTACCATTTCTCCATACTTCTTGCAACTATTGTCCCTGTTGCAGTATTTCCTTTTAAGCCTAAACTAGTTTCCAAATCTTTCATTCTTGCGCCTTCATGCCAGCCGATATCTTCTCTTAATTCCGTTTTATTATAGTTCAGTCTTTCAGAAAAAGTAGTTAAAAATTTCCCCCTGAATGGATTCTGGTTCATCTGTTCTCCAAGCCAATCTCTATAAACTCGATCTACCTGTGTTATCACTTTATCTTCTTTTCTGACTTCAATCTTAGTCCTTCCTATGGTTATTTCATTTTTATTGCTAAGATTTAATACCCTCTCAATTTCTTCTTTATCAAATTCTAATAAATATTTCCCCCTGATTATTGTTTTAATTAATTCTGTTCGCCAGGTTACATTCAAATTTTGCCATTCTTCTGCTGCTTGTTCTAAGTAGAATTTTCTTTTATTTTCACAATTTAAGCTGGCCAATGTTTCATATAAAATAGCTTTTTCTTCTAAATCTTCCGTTTTAAAATCAGAGAAACTGCCGCAAGCTAATTTATAATAATTATCATTATTTTCTAATCTTGCCAGAATTAAATAGGCATCTCCCAATGCAAAATCATCTTCTGTTTTTATTCCAGATAGAAATCCATTAATGTATTCTTGTTTGTCAATTCCCGCGGCATTTAATACATAATTCGGATCAAGTTTATAATTTGTATCGTAATCCGGATAATGCCCGGATATCATAGTATAAAGCACAAACAGCATAACTATTACAATTGCAGCTTTAGTTTTGTTCATAATTCAATTCTAACGCAGAGAGTTATATAAAATTAATGCTTAAAAAATGTTCAAATCTTTGGCCAGAACAGATAAAAGTAATAATATTACGAAGATCACGGAAATGAAAATTACTATCGCTCTTAATTTTCTCCTCATTTTTATTCTTTTCCTTATCTTAATTAATTTAGCCTCACGCATGAAATCCTCTCTTGACTTAACCTTAAAAAGTCTTATTGGCATCTTAACTCCTTTAAATTTGAAACTTCCTATATATTTGTAGGGTATTTCGTTTTTATTCATAGCAGAAAATACAGCTTCACTGAAGACTATGTCTCCAGTCTTAACAATACTCTCAATCCTTGAAGTTATATTAACTGCTTCGCCATAAATATCCCTATTTCTTAATAAGACTTCACCTGCATGTATGGCAACACGGATATTAAGCGGTATTACTCTTGAATTATTTTCATTATATTGGTAAAATTCTTTTTGCAGAAGTATTCCGCAGTGTACTGCATCAGTTGCAGCTCTAAATGTTATCAAGAAAGCATCACCTATCTTTTTTATTATTTGACCATTGAAATTTGATACGGCTTTGATTATAAGGTTATCAAATGTATCATGCAGTCTACTAAAGGACTCTCGGCTTAATTTGCCTGTAGTTTCTGTATAGTTGACAATATCAATGAACATGATTGTCAGCATTTCTGTCTTATTTTCGGCCATTTTGCTGCGAAATGCTATTTAAGTTTATTAATCTTACCTTTTTTTGGTCAAATTTAGTCATTTTTAAGTAGTTTCAGCATAAAATTGGTGCCCAAGAACAAATCAAATATAAAATGCCTCAGGGGGGATTTGAACCCCCAATTACGAGCTCATGAGACTCGAGTTCTACCGTTAAACTACCGAGGCATAAGATAAAAGACAAATTATTCCTTTAAATATGTTTTGATTTTATTCTGTATTTCTTTCATTTCTTGTTCAGTGTGTTTCTTTGCTTCCCAGTGGCCTATTTTATACCCATCATTATGGTTTCTTGGAATCACATGGAAATGCAGATGCTCTACTAATTGTCCTGCCGCTTTTCCGTTATTGTTCAGAACATTAACTCCGTCATTTATTTTCATTAAAGCTTTTGATATTTTCTTAACCACTCTCATGATTTCATTAAGCTCATCTTCTTTGATATCATTTATATTCAAAGAATGGTTTTTTGGTATCACTAAAGTGTGCCCTAGATTTGCAGGATTTATATCTAAGAACGCGAGAATTTTCTCATTCTCATAAACCTTCACGCAGGGTATTTCATTCCTTGCAATTTTGCAGAATATGCAGTCATTCATGTTTATTTACCCCATGGAAAACTTGTCCTGCTTTTACACTGTCAAGCAGCTGTTGCTTCGCCATTTCTAACAATCCAATTGCTTCCTGCGGGGTTATTCCTTGCTGATGCATCTCAGTGTGTATATTTTTATCAACAAATGTAAATTTTATTGCAAATACTTTATCCATTTTTACTCCATTTAATAAAAACCAATGGACCCTGCGGGAATCGAACCCGCGGCCCCTTCCATGCCGAGGAAGTGCTCTACCGCTGAGCTAAGGGCCCA
>Ga0208958_1001044_pt1 | contig 29540 bp, 50 predicted proteins | sample RifOxyB1_FD_184032 | JGI IMG/M metagenome (GOLD analysis project Ga0208958, IMG submission 184032) | Soil microbial communities from Rifle, Colorado - Rifle Oxygen_injection B1 (SPAdes) | ecosystem: Environmental > Terrestrial > Deep subsurface > Rock core/Sediment | place: Rifle, Colorado...
AGAGCACGGACTCGTGCCCGCTCTCACGCCCCACCGCCAGGTCAACCCCCGTGTAGAGCCGGAAACGCGGACGTTCGTCGCCGGCTTGCAACCGCACCGCCGCGTCCGCAGCCTGGCGCAGCTCCTCGTGCGACATGTCCGCGTGCTCCTCGCGCCACGCTGGGTCGCGCAGAAGCTGTGCGCGACGATGCGTGTCGCGCGCCTCAATATCCTCGACGCTGATGCCGGTCAGAACGTGCACCCACTGCGGGTCGTTCAAGAGCTCGTCGAGTGACCGAACGGGCTTCAGGCCCGCGCCGTTGCGGATGCAGGTGCGAATCCAGTCTTCCTGGAACTTCGTGTCCGACAGCGTGCGCGGCTGGCACATCATCTGCCGCGCGAACTCGAAGGGCGTGAGGTCCTGACGCTTCGCCTCGATGCGCTCGGGCGACCATCGATCGGGCCATGCAGACGTTCCGTCCGGCAGCAGGATCGGGTACGCGCGTGCAGTCCACCCAGGCGACCGCGACAACCGGAACATCATGTCGTCGTGGTGCCACGCGTTGCCGAGGATACGAACCCACGCGGCCTTCGTGAGACGGCCGCTCAACGCGGCGTGGTACCAGGCCCACGTGTCCTCGCGGTGCCGCGCGTTCTGCGTGTTCTCGAAGTCGAGGATGTCGTCGATCAGCACGAAGTCGAGACGGGCGCCGACGATGTTGCCGTGGAGACCGAGTGCCTGGATCGTCGGGTCCTTCGACCGCACCGGACGCTCGACTGTGAGCTGCGCCTGCGTCCACGGCTGGCCAGGCTTCAGGTCAGGGAAGACGGCCTTCACCTCCGGCGAGGACTGAATGTACTTGCCGACGTATGCGACGATCTTCTCGGCCTGCCGCTGCGTATTGCTGACGACGGCTCCACGGATGTTGGGATTCCGTCCGATCTCCCAAATGAGCCGCCCCACCGAGATCTGGTTCGTCTTCCCGCTCTCGAGGTGCGACCAGATGATCGTGCGGTCGCTGGTGCTACAGAGGTCGTGCCACTCCTCGTGGTACGGCGCGAGCGCGATCGGGCGGCCCGTGAACTCATCGCGCAGCACGAGCTCGCAGAACGTGGCCGCACTCTCGCGTGCCGCCTGGATGCGCGCACGCCGTGAAGCGTTCGCACGGTCGAACGAGGCCTCGTCGGAGTTCGGCTGTTGTGGCTTCTTGCCGGCCAAGCGGGGCTCCTAAACGGAAAACGCTCGTACCGTCCCCGGGAGGTCTTCGGCGCGGCGGACGCCGGACGGGTGCGGCACGAGCGCGGTGGGATGGTACATCATGCCGCGGTGCCGTTCCTATCCCGCGACACGAGGTCGTTCGTCGGCGCCGGCGCGGGGGGCGTCACGTCGATGGGAATGGGCTTCTCGCCCTTGAGGCGCGCGACGGCGCGCGCGGCCATCTTCACCTCGTACTCCATCTCCTCGACGTTCGCGAACTGCACAACATGGCCCACCACCTGGTCGGGTTCGCCCAGGAGCTTCTTGTCCATCGCCTGGACGGCCGCGCTCGCGTCCATCGCCGACCGCAGCGTCGTGCCGATCTCGCGCAGCAACCCGATCGCCTCTTTCGGTTCGATCTTCGTGGTGTCGATCAGCTCCTCAGCCTTCTTCGCGAGCTTCGTAGCCACGACCGTCAAGCTGCGCAGGCTCTCGAGGAACGTGATCGTGGACTCGCGCGCCGCACGCACCATGCGCGCTTCCGCCACCCGCGACTCGACGACGTCCGCCCGGACGAGCGCGGTGTCCCTTGCCACCGCCGCTTCCGCCAACGACTCCGTCGCGAGCGCCGCGCGCGTGGCCTTCACCTCCTCGTCGAGGACCTCGCGGATAGGCCGTAGCCCGAGGCGCGGCCACCCAACCAGGTACGCCTTGCGCACGGTCTTGAAGTCGCAGCCGAGCTCGCGCGCCAGCGGCTTGAACGACGGGCCGCGCTCCCGCATGAGCGTGAGGATGCGGTCGTAGAACTCCTGATCGACCTTCACGGCGTCGGCGGACATGTTCTCAGGGTACCTCCCGACGGACGACTGGCCAACTCGGTCAGAACGGACCGTCGACGGGCCCGATGGTCTCGAGGAGCAACCGCGCGCTCTGCCGTGCGTCGGCGAGCGGGTCGTGTGCGGGTAGCTCGTTCTCGCGACGCGCGAACGTCCCGATGGGATCGTGGCCGGCGTCGAGCCGCACGCTCGCGATGTCGATGAGCGGGTAGGGCGCATCTTGCTCGCGCCGTGGGTCTTCCTCCACTCCGCGCGCCAGGAACCTGGCCTCGCACGGCCACGGCACGTCCGCGGCGAGCACCGCGCCGCGCTCGCGCCACTCGCGCCAGGCGCGCCAGAAGGCCTCGCGCACGCGCCGCGGGCACGACACGTACCCGTCCCCGTCGGCGGTGCTCCACTTATCCCACGGCACGTTCATGGCCACCCACGCGCGATTCGCGTCGTCAGCCTCCGGCGTAGCGCGCGACCCTTCCGCCTCGATCGGGTGGCACCAGATGCGTCCGGCCGCGTGCTCGACGCCGTCGCGGTCGACCACGACGTAGCCCACCGCGAACGCTTCACCGTACAGGCCGATCGTCTCCACGTCGAAGACGAACCAGAACGTCTGTGCCGTCGTCGTCATCCCAATCTCCATCCCAGTCGTTCAGGTCCATCGTCTTGCACGACGTCATGCAACCTCGCGGTCGAGGATGCGCTTCACCGTGACGTGGTTCCACACGGTGCCGCTGCGGTGCTTGCGCCCGCGCGTACCTGGCGACGGGTGCAGCTCGCCGGTGAGCATGCGCGCGATCGCGCGGTAGCTCATCCCCGTGGTCGCCAGCACACGCGCGCGCGCGATGGCTGCCTGTTCCCACACGTCGTCGAGGAGCTTGTTGCCGATGCGGCGCTTGCCGAACGGCACGGGCCCGTAGACCTCCCCACGATCGCGCTTGAACCGCAGCACTGTGGCGGTGCGCTCACCGGTCTGCTCGCGCTCGAGCTGGGCCAGGTTCGCCAGCATGGCGACGAAGAACCGGCCGACCGCCGAGCTCGTGTCGAGGTTCTCGGTGAGCGAGACGAGCGCCACGTCGTGCTCGCGGCAGAACTCGATAAGCCGTTCTGCATCCGCGCGGCCGCGCGTCACGCGGTCGAGCTTGACGGAGACGATGCGCGCGACGCCGCCGGCCTCTGCGCGCTCGAGGACGCGCGCGAACGCAGGACGCCGCATGTCCTTGGCGCTCTTGGCCTCGACGACGAGCTCCACGTTGTCCCACGCGTGCGCGGTCGCGAACGCGCGCAGACGCGCCGACTGCTCGGGCAGGCTCAGCCCCTTCTCGGCCTGCTTGCCGGTGCTGACGCGGACGTAGAGAACGGTCACGCCGTCGGACGACATGCTGCCCTCCGCAGCCGCGCGGACTTCACGCGCGGCGGCTTGGTCGACAGCCCGAGCATCCAGTCGCTCGTGAGCCCGTCGACGAACTTGCTGTAGACGCAGATGAGGCGGCGCAGCGTGGCCGTGTTGACCGCGTGCTTCCCGCTCTCGATCCGGTGCATGTACTGGTGGCTGGAGCCGTAGAAGCTCGCGACTTGCGGAAGCGTGAGCCCAGCCATGCGCCGGACTTCGTACACACGCCGGCCAGTCATCGCGCGCAGCTGGGGGATGTCCATCTCAATCATGGTGCCGAGGTTCGCACCGACACGGCCAGCCGTCAACCGTTCGGATGCACACGAAGAAAATGGCCCGGCCCCGCGTGGGATTGGGGACGACGGTTGGACGGACACGTCGCGCGGGGCCGGGCCAAACCATCAACCTTCCGCGGTGGTGGCCAAAGCCGCCGCCGCGAGCGAGGCGTCGAGCCGGCCGAGCCGGTCCTGGATCTCCGGCATCGCTTTGCCGAGGAGGTCCTCGTAGGCCTTCACCTTCCCGGCGACGCGCTCGACGCGCGTGCGGCACGTCCGGATGGCGCGCGTGCCGATGTCGCCGTCGACGATCTTCTTCTCCATCCCTTCCGCCTCGTCGGCGGCCTCGCGCAGCACCGCGTCGAGGATCGCCTCGACCGCGCTCTCGCTCTGAAGCGCCGGGATCTCGCGGAACGTGTGCGGGGCCATCTTGCGGATCGTCGCGACGAACGCGCGCCACTGGTCGAGGTGCGTGCGCGGCACGAAGTAGAACCCGCCGCGGTCGCGCAGCGCGATCGCCTGGACCGCCGGCACGAGCTTCGACGCGATCCAGAGCGAGGCGTCCGTCGAGGTCATGAGGCCCGTGTGGTGCTCGAGCGCGCTGCGCAGCCGCAGGCTCTCCGGCGCGCCGTCGGGCGTGATCGCGACGACGTCCTGGTCGTCGATCTTGGCCGTGCAGACCGGCGTCGGCTGCAGGTCCTCGGCGTCCTTCGCGCCGCCGACCTCACGGAAGATCGCCCACCCGCTCGCGAGCTGCCGCGCGAAGACGTGCCGCTCCTCGAGGGACTTGGCCGCCCGTTTGAGCGCGACGACGACGCCTGGCGCGAAGGGCCCGAGGTTGTCCGGGTGCCCGTCCGCCTTCCACTCCGCCACAGCCGTCTCCTCGCGGCACTCGCCCGAGAGCTCCCACCAGACCATCGCGCCCGCCACGTCGGGCATCGCATCCGGAACCACCACAATCTTCCTGGCCGCCGCCGTCGTTCCCATGTTCGTCCGTCCTCCGTTTCGTTGGCCCGTGTGCCTTTGCTCGTCACGTGATCAGGCGCACAACCGCGTCAGCCGCTGCCTGGCCGCCCTGTTCCTCCAGCATCGTCGCGAGCGCACGCACCGCGTCCGCGTCGAGCCGCCACGGCTCGAATTGGGGCAAGCGCGCGATGACCGCCTCCTTGAACGCCTGATGCAGACGTATCGCGCGCTCGTCGCTGCCGGTCGCGTCTGCGAGGATCGCGAGCGCGAGCTGCGCGGGACCACTCCCGCTGTACCCGTACCCGAACCCGTCCGGGCTGTGGTTGAAGAGGTCGAGGCGCGGGTCCAGCACGCGCTCTCCCGTCGCGGTGACCGCAACGACGTGGGCGGAGTTGTCGTCGGCTAGGCGCGCGCCGCGGTACGCAACCGCGGGCCTGCCTCCGATCGTGACCCGACGCCGCCGCATCTCAGAGCACCTCCCAACCGAACGACGACCAGCGCGCGACCTCGGGCCGCCACGACTTGACCGGCGCGGCGTGGACGAGCCGAACCGTCCTGGGTTCGTTCGAGAGGTCGACCACTCGCGCCGCGTCACCGCTCGTCGCCGGGTACGCCCCGTCGTACCGCAGCATGTCCAGCGGGACCGGCCCGCGCCCGCTCACGGTGTACGTGTGCAGGTAGAATCCGTTGCACCGCTTCTCCGTACTGACTGTCGGCATCTCCGTCGTCCTCCGTGGTTCGCCCGTCCGTCTCGCCCCGCGCCCCGGACTCGAACCGGGCTCCCGACGCGCGCGGCGTCGGGCGGGCCGTTCCCTTCGCGGTGGGGCACGCCTACGCGGCCGTCGTCATCTCCTTGAGCGCGGCGATGCGCTCCTTGATCGCGGCGCGGACCGCGGGCGCCTGGTCGCCGGCGGCGTCGAGGATCGACTTGGCGCGCTCGGCGAAGCGGTCGAAGGCGTGCGCGAGCGACTCGAGCGGGTCGACGTCCCGCCGCGCGACCTTCTCGATGCCCCAGAAGATGTAGCCGCCCTGCTTCGGCGAGAGCTCGAGGTCGACGGCGGCGGCGGACGCGGCCGCGCTGATCGAGCCGTACTCCTTGTTCTTGTACTTGATGCGGCCTCCCTCGAGGACCGTGCACTTCGCGACCACCTTGCCGTGCGTCTTCTTCTCGATCTCGGTACCGGGCTTCGGCAGGCGCGCCGCCGAGGCCTCCGCGCGGGGCGTCTTGCCGGGCTCCTTCGGCGGCTTCGGCGCGCGCGGCGCCTTCGCGGCCTTCGCGGCCTTCTTCTTGCCCTTGCCCGCGGCCGGCGGATCGGCGGACACGGTCGCCGCACCCTCGGCGGCGGGCGCGTCCGGCGAGTGGTCCGCGCCGTTGCCGGCGGCGCCCGTCTCGGTGGCGGAGGGCGCCGTGGCGTTGTGCAGGCACTGCTCGATCGTCTTGAGCATCCACTGGCGGTCGTGGGACTTCGTCGACTTCCCGACGATCCGCTTGAACGCGCCGCGCAGCTCCTCGCCCTTCAGACCCTGGATCTCGTTCATCATGGTGCTGTTCCTCCGTGGTTCGGGTTCGTTGCCTCGTTCAGTCACTTTGCTCGGTACGTCGGTTAGATCGCCTCGATGAGCGCTTCGCCGACGTGCGCGTCTTCGGTGTTCAACGCGGTCTCGATGCTGGCGCGCGCCGCGTGCTCATTCCGTGCGCCGGAGATCCGCACGACGAGGTCCACCAGGCTCTCGCGCAGATTGGCGATCGTCCCGACGTCGCTCCAGTCGACCCGCGTGCGGTTCATGCTCGGGTGGTTCTCGAGGCAGTCCGCGATGAAGTCGACGACCGCCTTCACGTCCCGCTTGTTGGTCGCGTACTTCGCGTCCGCCGTCGTTCCGCGCGCGCACCGGCTGCACGCGCAGGCGTCGTAGCGGACCCCCGTCGACGCGCAGATGGCGGTGGGCACCCGTGCGGACTCGGCCGTCTCGCGCGCGACGACCGCGATCGTGCGCGACCCGTTGCTCGTGCGCGCGACGGCCGTCTGCGTTCGCGCGTCCTCGACGACCGTTGCATCCGGATACGCCTCGCGCACCGCCGCAACCGCGTGCGCGTACGTCTCGTGCAGCTCGCGGCTGCCGTCGTGCCATCGAACCTGGAAGTTCGTCATCGTCGTCCTCCGTCCGCTCTGCGTTCCGTTGTTCCGTCCAATCACGGTGCGCATTACGGCAGCGCCGCACGAAGCCGTCAACTCTTTAGTTTACGACCCGCGGGCGCGGGAACGGCGGTGTTCGGGAAGCGTCAGGGCTCGCCGGCGCGCGCGATTGCCGCGCCTAACGCGACGCACGCGACGACCACGCCCGCGACGCTGATGGCGACCCCCGCGTCGACGAACGGGTGCGCGATGCACTCGACGAGCCCGCCCAGTGCGCAGCCCAACCCAACGCACATCAGGAAGAGGAACGACAGCGATCGGTCACGGCCTGGCATCGTCCGACTCGGCAGGTCGAAGTACGCGCGTCATGTACCCGAGACGCCCCGACGCTGCATCAAGCGAAGCGCGGCGAGCGTTCCACCCGTCCGCGTACCCGCGATCGCACTCTGCACGCGCCACGGGCTCGAGCGCGCTCGACGGGTTCTCGTGACCGCCCGCGGCCGCGGACCAGCCAGCGCGGTACGCCAGGAAGAGAGCACGCGCGTTGTCGGGCCGATTGCACATGAGGCACTGCACGCTTCCGAATTCTACTCGATCACGGTGTCGAGGCCTACCGCTTCGCGAAGCGCGACGACCACGGCGTGGTGCCGCAGCTCCACCATCGACCCGGGAACGACGCGCGTCCCAGGCCCAACCGGAACCGCCGTGCTTGCCAGCACGCCGGTCGGCGTGCAGAGCACGACACGCAACTCGTCGCCCGCGTCGCGCACGAACGCAGCGCACGTTACGGACCCATCCACAGCGACAACCTCGTACTCGGTTGCCTCGCAACCGATCGCGCGAACGAAGCGCACGCTGCGCAGCGTCATGGCGTGAGCCCGTACCGCGTGCGGGCCTCCTCGCGCGTACGCGTCCGCCTCTCCGACGGCGCGGTGCCGTCCGTGTCCTCGATCCGTTCGGTGACCGCGAAGTCGCAGTCGACACCGGGCGCGATCACCGACCCGCAAACGACGCAGAGCGCACGCACGGTCACGAGCGCTGCGCCGTTTGGGTATGTCGCCGTGCGCTCGTCGAAGGCGCGAACCACACACGCGGGTCGCTCGCGCAGGTACCTCACCACCACCGTCGCCGCGCACGCCGCGCCGGCAACCACCAACATCGTCCACACCCAGCGCGGGGTCATGGCGCACGTCTCCTCGCCGCCGCGAAGAGCGGCAGCTCGCGGTTGACCACGGGCGCGTCAGCGGGCAGCGCACCCAGCCGGCCACGTCCGATCGACGCGTAGGCCGGGTTCAAGTCGAACCCGACGAAGTCCCTGCCGAAGCGCCTGGCAACCACGCCGGTCGTCGCCGTGCCCGCGAACGGGTCCAGGACGACGCACGGCACGACGGGCGCGTTGCACGAGCACCCGGGTTCCCACCCGCGCGTCACGGCGGCAGTCGCGTCACGCGATGCGCGCTCGGATGAACGGCCGCGTCTGCGTTCGGTAACGCGGCTCCACGGCGCGCCGCACTCCGCGCACGCACCGTGCTCGCTCGTACCTGCGAGGACGCAGGGCTCGACGAGGCGCTCTGGGTAGCACGCGAAGTGCTCGTACGGCGTCTGTTCCGTCGCGAGCGTCCACACGTCGCGCAGGTTGCGGTCGTCCACGAGCTCGCGCACCGCTGCGCAGAAGGAACCGTTCGCCCGCGTGCCGTCCGGAGCGGCGGCTGCCTTCGGATGAACGCCATTGCCACGATGGTGCGCGCCCCCGGAGACCGGCCCACGCACCGCGACCGAGTCGTAGAAGTACTCGGAGCTGGGCGAGAGCAGGTACACCATCTCGTGTGCGCGTGACGGGCGGCTCGTGACGGGCTCAGGCAGCGGGTTGGCCTTGGAGTTGTGCGTGAGAATGCCGGATGCAATCGCGAAGATGTGCGGCTCGTCCGCCACACCGATGTCGTACAGACTTCGCACTCGCGCGGGACGGATGCAAACCACCTCTGCGTAGTCGCGTTCGTTCCAGTGCCCAACATGCGCGGTTGTGCGGATCTCGCCGCGGAAGATCTGCCTACGCCCGTTCTGATACTTCGCAAACGCCATCGTCAGCCGAAGTCTGTAGCCCAACCTAGCGCACGCGACGCGCAGATCACGTTCAAGGTTGTAGTTCCGGGTGAACCCGAGCCGCCATCTCTGATTCTTCGCGTCCCAGTGGCCGTCGCCTTCCAGGTAACCACGAAGCATCGCGTCGACGAACCTGTTGCTGTACCGCCACACCGCAGGGCCGAACCCCTTGTCCCGCGCAACACGACCGCGCACCAACTCCTCCAGAATGGCAACGAGCATCCGACCGTGAACACGGATATCCATGCGGTTGCCAGATACAGTCCTAGTCGTGCTGCCTCCGTACTTCGCTGCGACACGCTGCACGCGCGTCCACCGGTCTTCCTCACGCGCGTGACCAGCAAGCTGAATCGTGTCGTCCGACCGCGACCCCTCGGCAAGGTACAACCCGGCAAACCACGCTGCATCCTCGTCAATCGCGCAGTCCTTCGGCGCATCCGGTTCCGGTAGACGACACCGAACCAGCACGTCACCCACAACCAGGTCGGACGCGGCGGCCAAGCCGCGTGAAGTCGGGAACATGTGCGTCGCGGAACACTGAATGCGCTCTCCACTACGAAGCGTGATCTCGATTTCCCGTCCGTCCTTCCGCGACGGGGATACACCAAGCATGCGCGTCCACCGCGAACCGTTCCACAGCTCTAGCGCACCGTCGTATCTGGCCAAGTCCTTCACGAGGACCACGCAGACACCACGGCGTGGTGTGCGTGCGTACACGTAGGTACCACCGGACAAGCACCACACGATCTCGGACCGCAACCACCACCCGTCCGCCTGGAGCGCGATCGCAAGACGCGCAGGAATCATGCAGAGGTCTTTCTGCTTGAGCCCGCGAGGGACTGCACGACGCGAGCCGGCGCCGCCAGCGCGTCCCGCCTTCGGCCGCGTGGACGTTCCGTCATGCCGCGCACGCAAGGACGCCTCCTCCTCGTCCGTGCGACCGGCGCGGCCGCCCGCGGTGGAGTCGCCAATGTTCAGCCAGAACGTGCCGTCTGGACGGAGCACGCGGCGCACCTCGCGGAACACGACGACGAGCCGCCGCAAGTACTCGTCCATGTCCTCCTCGATGCCGATCTGGTCGTCGATGCGGTGCGCGCCGCACTTCCCGCAGACCTCGGAGAACTGGATCGGCGTGTCCGCGAATGAGCCGCCACGCCCGCCAGGCGTCTGGCGCTTCGCGTCCTTGCGCGCCATGCGCTCGACGTGGTCGCACGACACCGAACCCCCATCCCATCGTGCGGTGCCGTAGTCGCGCAGGCGCCAGTACGGCGGACTCGTCACCGCACAGTGGATCGAGCCGGTCGGTACGCGCGCCAGACCAGCGAGCACATCCGACACCGTGACGGTGTTCAGTAGTTCAGACGGCACACGGCTCATTCGTCGTCCCCGTCCCCGTCTTCGTCGTCCTCGAGCGCGATACGCGCCAGGTCCTCTTTGCACGCGCCCTCGAATGCTACGCGTGCCGCCTCGCGCACGATCGGGTCGGCATCCTCGAGCATCGACGCCAGCGCAAGGACCGCCCACCGCATCCGGCGTTGCGGGTCGTTCGGACACCCGTCCTCGCCACAATCGCAGTCGCCGTCCTGCTCGTCGGGCGGATTGTGGTCGTGCTCCCCACGAACCTCGTACTGGAACGCGGCGTACTCGCGCAGCTCTCGAACAAGCGCGGCGTCGTCGAGCTGGTTAGGGTCGTTGCGTGGACGGCGCGCCATCAGCGTTTTCCGGTGAGCACACGGTGCGCTTGCACTCGGCGCGACCTTCCCACCCGTCCGCGTGCCGCATGCACGCGTGGCACCGCTGCGCGGCCACAGCGCGTTCGACCTGCGCGACCGATTCAGGCGTCGGCTCGATCGTGATCAGGCCGGTCGCGGCGCCAACCGCAAGGACTGCGCCGACCGCCAGGCGCGCGATGATCAACCACACGGCTTGACCTCCTCGCCGAGCATCCGCGCGAACGCGGCCTCCTGCGCAGCCTCGTCTCCGTGCGCCACCTCGTCCGCGGTGGTCGCGATCGCACGCTCGTCAATGGCCACGCGGAACACGTCCGGCGACGGCCGGCCGCTCATCCGCATCGCGGCGTAGAGCGCCGCACCCGGTAGCGTGAACGCGAAGCGTTCCGCCTCGAACGCCTTGTCGATGGCACGCATGAGCCCGCCAGCCGCGCGCACGAACTCCGCGTTCGGGCCGACGTTGATCACGCCGAGCGTCGAGCTGGACGACAAGCACTCACCGGGTGCCCCAGCCGAGAACATCGCGCGGCACCCGAGCGGGCGCGCCGCGTACACCGTGCAGATGCCCCGCAACGATCCGTCGGTCTCGACCTGGCGCAGGAAGACGCACGGCACCCTCGCGTCAGCGACCTCGGGGTGGGTCATCCGCGCCAGGTGCTTGTCGGCCCACGCACAACGGGCCTCGAGCTCCTTCGTCCACCGCCCGCGCGCGTGCGCCCACTCGTAGATGACCGCACCCTCGGCGGCGCGGACCATGATCTTCTGGTGGCAACACGCGGCGCACCCACGACCGCAACGCAGGTCGGCGAACCCACGCGTGCGCGCCTCGCTCGTGGCGAAAGCAGCAAAGGCTGTTGCGCCACGGTCGTAGACCTTCCGGAGCTCTCGAGCCGCGTCCTCGATCGACATGACGGTCTGCACCGAACCACCTCCACGCGTACCTTTGCTCGCGCGCGAACACCGCGCAAGCACCGGATCAGAAAGCCCGTCGAGCGCCGTGCGGACCATCCGCCAGCGCGCCCGACGGGCACCCCGAAGCCTACGTCATGGTGGGCCCGAGGCACGGCCCACCCCGACGGTGCGCGCTTCGCCAGCCTGCCCGTCGTCGCAGGATTGGAGGAGGCGTGAACAAGACCGGAAACGCCTCGGCGTCGGGAACGCGCAGCCCGCCCGTCCGCAGCAGCACCGGACGGAGCCCGCGGCATGAAACGCGGGAGCCAGTCATGCGAGACCCTTCTGGTCGACGATCCACTTGGAGACGACGAGCGTCCCATCAGCGTTGTCGCTCGCATCAAAGACTTCCGAGGAATCGTCGATCTGGCTCAGCGGGAACCAGACCTCCTGCCCGTCGTCGAGCTCGACAAGCAGCGCGCTGTCGGTGCGGTGCTTCGCGACGACGTTCTCGAACGAGACCTTCTCGCGGAACTCCGGCATCAGACCGTCCTCCGGTGCATGTCGAGGAACGCGTCGCGCGGAACCAGCCCGTCGATGCGCGCGGCGAGCCCGCGCACGGTCTGCTCGCGCACCAGCGTGCTGTCGCGATCGGCGTCCCAGGGCACGTCGAGGACCGCCACGCCCTGGTCGCGCAGCACGCCGACCATGTAGTCGATCTCGCGGTCGAGGTCGGCGAGGTACTCGACGTCCACGATCTTCTCTTCGCACTTGCGACCCGTCTCGTGCTCCATCCGACGACGCACGCGCTCGGCGGCCACCGCCGGCGCGCAGAGCACGCGCACGCACACCTGGGGCAGGAGCACGTGCGCGGTCATGCCGTGGTAGATGCCCGAGTAGGTCTCGAACTCCCGGTTCGACATCGCGCCACGCGTACGCTGCAACCGCGCGAACGCTGTGTCGCCGAAGTAGCTGCGGTCGAGGATGGCGTGCCCGCGGCCCTCCATCGCGTGCCACTGCGCCGAGAGGTGCATGCGAAAGCGCCGTTGCAGCAGATGCACCTGCATCGTGAGCGCCCAACGCGCGGGGTCCGCGCAGAAGTCGGCGAGGTACGGGTTCGCATTCCCCTTCTCGTCCGGCTCGAGCAGCGTGAGCGTGTCCGAACCCAACGCCGCCCCGAGCTCGCGCGACAACGACGTCTTGCCCGCGCCGATGATGCCCTCCACCACGACGACCTTCTTGCTCAAGGTTGCACCTCCAAGTCACCGAACCACCGCGTGAAGCGCACGCGGCACGCCATCAAACCGTTCGAACCGTGTTGTCACGCGCCTCCCGAGAGCGCGAGCGCGACCGTCGCGCGCAGCCGCGGAGACCGTTCAAGTCGCACACGCAGAACAGACATCGCGCCGTTGAACTCGTCCCGTTTCTCCGGACGCCACCTGGCAACGACCGTACCCCCGACGCGAAGTCGTGCGATCTCCCACAAGCGCCGGCGCACGCGCGCGGACTTCAAGTTCGTGACGTGCCCACGGTGATCGACGGTGCGAGTCGAGTACCCGTGTTCGACCTCGAGAACCACCGTCTTCGACTGGTTCCACCACGCGAGTAGCGCGCCCGTGTGCGTCGACATCCCCGGGCTGTGCACCACGAGCGTGTCGTGGAGCCGCAACATCAGCGCATCCACGTCGTCAGCCGCTGCCATGGGTCGGAACCTCCAGCCTGGCTCTTTGCTCAGAGCCTACCGCGCGAGGCGATGCGCGGCATCCGCGGCATCAAGTCGTGCGCCGATTTCGTCGGCGAGCGCGAGATCGTCCGGGTCGATAGCGGTGCCTGTACGGTGCGCGCGCCCGATGTCACGCACGAGCGACGCGATCTCATCGAGCATCGAGTCCATGAATCCGACGGGATCGTTCGCGTGCCGCTTGTCGTCCTTACCCGCGTAGCCGTACCAGGCACACGACCTCGCAGCGAGCGTCAGCACGGCCTCGTGCTCATCGAGCTTGTCGGTGAGGATCTTCACCCGGTCGCGCAGCGACTCGGCCTCTGCCTCGAGCTCGCTCATGCGATCGAGCGCGTCCGCGCCGGCGTGGTTCTCCCACGACGCAGCGGCTTCTTCGGTGGACGCGGCTTCCCGTAGGTCGCGCGCGGCCTGCACGCGTTCGTGCGGCGCCAGCACACAATGATTCACTTGAGCACCACCTGCCCGGACGACGGCATCGGCGTCGGGGGCGGCCTGGTCGAGTCGTCCATAAGCGCGACGTACGCGCGCACGACGTCGTCGCGCGAAACCTCCAGAGCGCACGCGTCGACCCATGCATCGACCGCGCCCTCGGTGTCGAGTACTCCGCACAGCACGTTCTCGTCCGTGAGCCACCACTCGAACTCGGCAACAGGCATGTCGACCGGGCCAACCGCCAGGTGCATGCGCGTCGCGCGGCGTGCGTCCACGCGCGCGGTCGAGACACGCACGTGGTCGCTCGGCAGCGTGGCGAGCCCGGCGTGGGTGACGAGTCGGCTCACGCGCCGGCGCGACTCGTCGCCGACGAAGAACGCGCCTATCTCATTCCGAACTGCGTCGGCCGCGCGGAACCACCTCATGAAACGTCCCCGACGGCCAGGCGGATGGCAGCCAAGCTCTCTGCACGAGCCAGCACGCTCTCGACACGCGAACGCATCCACACGGCCACGCGCTGGCGACGCAGACGCGGGGATTGCATAGGTTCGGACGGGGGCACGCTCGTGGTCTTCACCTCGCCAAGGCAAACACGAACGGGCCCACGCTCGAGATCGACGACGACCCGCGACACGAGCGGAAGCCACTGCGCGACGATCGTGCATCGGAACCGTTCGACCGTCGGCCTGGTCGCATCGATGACACCACCGCGCATGGAGAGTCGACTCAGGTCGACCGCGTAGATCACGAGCGCCATCCCGGGCGCAAACGGTGAGAGCTTGCGGCGCGCCACCGGCTACACCCCCGTCAAGAGCAGCCGCACGCTCGCGCGGGCACCCGCGTCGCGCGCCAGCGCAGCCTCGAGCGTGCGCTCGAAGACGGTGCGGACCTCGTCACCGGACTGCGCGCCCGGCACCACAGTCACACCGTCGAAGTCACCGTGCGCGACCATCGTGTCCGACGCGACCTGAAACGGCGCGTTGGCTAGCGTCCAGCTCTTCAACCGCACTGCCCCGTTACGGAGGTCCTCGTAGACGACGAGCGCCACGAGCGACCCGCCATCGTGGTTGCGATACCACCCCGACCAGACGAGGCTGATCTCGCCTGTGCCCGTGACGCGCGCACCCATCTCGTTCGCGTGCCACTGCCGCCCGACCCACCACTTCCGCATCGATGCGAGGATCGACGCGGCATCCTGTCGAGAGGCTCGTCGACGCCCGTGCTTGCCGCGCATGCGTCTACCCTCCCATCCCAAGGACGATCCGCGAGTACAACGCGGGCTCGCCCACGATCGCACGGAGCTGTTCGCACGCGTCTCGCGTTGGACCAACGACCTGAACGCGTCGCCGTGCGACCTGATGCATGCCGCGTCCGTCCCACGCGATGACGCGCACCGTGCTAACCCTTGCGCCGGTGTCGCTCACGCGAACGAACCCGGCGTGCTCGCGCCCGTTCACACGAACCTCGAACGTGTGCCAGGGCCGCGGAATCGGCGCGAGGTACCGAATGGCCACGCGGCCATCGCCGACCCACGGACCCGCCTCCTCGCGCGGCACGAGACGACGCATCACGCACCACGCGCGAGCACGTCCGCGACCACAGCGTGCAGCGTCTCATCGAACGGATTGACGACCTCGTGGTCGACCAGCTCGGCGGGTAGCCCGAGCTCGCTGGCGTGGCTACCACGCGGGCCACGTGCGCGGGCGCCCTCCCGCGACACGCGCCAGACCTGCCCACCGGCCACGCGCAGGGCGCGCGCCTCGTTGTCGAAGCGGACGTCGGAGACCACAACGCCAGGCGGCGCGGGCCACGCGCCGTCCTCACGCACGTCCAGGAGCCCGCGCTCCCGGTCGTACCCGCGGGCACACCCGCGGCCGAGCACGTCGACGACGCGAACGGTGTGCCCAATCCAAACATCCTCGTAAAGAACCCTGCCCCAGTCGGACCCCAACGTCTGCAGAGCAATGCGAGGCGTCACAAAGCAATCCGCGTTCGTACGGGCGTGGTCGCCGTAGTACTTGCGCGCAGCAGTGTCGTACGCGATGGCGGCGTCTGACTCGCGGTCGAACCGACCAAGGTTCACCGTCTCGTAGTTGACCGTGATCTTCGCGGTCCACTTCTTGCGGTCGTTGTCGAAGCAGACACCCTTGAACACACTCGTGCGTCCAACCTGCGGCCACATGTTCGCGTGGTTCAACGATGCGTCTGTCGTGCGCAGGTTGCGCTTACGGTTGTCCAATCCATTGCCGTTGATGTGGTCCGTCTCGCCGCTCACGCTACTCGCGCCGAGAACGAAGTGGTGCAGGTACACGTCGGCAGAACCGCCACGCGCGTACTGCGTTCCACGCGATACCTTGTCAACCACGTGCCACGGACCAGCCTCGGTCACACGGTCGAAGTCATCGACGTCCACAAGTGCGTGCGCCCCCCGCGTGAGTGCAATCCACATCGCACCAGGAACGGGTAACGGGTACATGTACCCGCGAGGTCTTGGCAGTCGCTGGTCGGGCACGTTGCGCGCCTCGGACGGACCCCAAAGCGCATCGTGCTCCCAATCGAAGACCTCTGCGCAGAACCGCTTGAGCGGGTCAGCGAGAGCAACCTCGACGAACCCGTGCTTCTCCACCAGCACCGACGCGACGGTGCTCTTGCCGCTGCCGGCGGCGCCGGCGACACCGATCAGACGCATGAACATTCCTCCTACGCGAGCATCGATGCGCGCTCGCGGCAGCACGAAGGCATGGCCCTTCCTTTGCTCGCGAGGCCCTGCCCGACGTCACACGGACCTGCCCGCTGCCGCGCACTCGCGACAGAGGTCGCGGTCCTTCGCGATCGGTCGCATGCACTTCGCGCACCCGGGCCGATCGCACGTGGTGCCGTCCGGCATCTTGCCGTCGCATCGAATACGCGAGGGGAGCCCACTCCCACACGAGCACGCACGCGCTCGAGCTCCGCGTGCGCACACGATGCCGATCCCGCGCCCGTTCTCGTCAATCAGAGGTCGACAGGGCATTCGTCCGTCTCCCGTTCATCGGACGGCAACGGTATGAACCGCGGACATCCGACGCAGATCCAACCGGGCCAGCGTGCGGCCAGGTGCAGGCAGTCGTCGTAGATCGCGCACCGCGCGTCCCGCAGACGATCAACGCGCGCGAGCGACACGAGCGCAACCGGGAACCGCACGGGCCCGATCGGCTGCCCGGGCTCTGGGGGTTGCAGCGCGGCCTCCGCTGCAGCGGCCATGAGCTCGCGCGCGTTCGTAGGCAAGCCGTCATCCGGGTCGTCGTGCAAGTCGCGTTTCTCAACGTCTGCGTCGACCATCAGCGCACCTCCACCCTGAACGCACGCGGCAGATGCGACCCGGAACCATCCACGGGCATCGACGCGTAGAGCCGACACGTCCAGCACCAGATCGAGAGCTTGGACTCGTCGTGCGGGTCTTGCGCCGGCACGACGTCGTATCCGGTCGGCGACCCACAACACGGACACGAACAGAGCGACACGTGGCCGCGCGCGGGCGGCATCTTGCGCAGTCGCCAGTACTCCGGCAGCACACGCGCGCCGGCGAGCAGCATCGCGGCGCGCGCTGCAACCCGTCGCGCTGCCTCAGCGTTCTCTCGCACACGACGTCGGCGCCCGGACCTCGTCATCGCGACCTCCGCTCGAGGAATGCGGTCCACTCTCCGACGAACCGCATCGCGTTGTCGAGGTCGAGCCAGACCGAGTTGTCCCACGTGTCCTGCTCGAAGTTCCACCGCGTCGTCTTCATGACGACGGTGGCACCGTAAACCTCGCCTGGATGCGGGCCGTCCTTCGAGCCGCGCACCCACTCGAGGTGCTGCACGTGCGCGAACGGGATGATCTTGTCGTTCCCGCTGAAGACGCAGTCGTGCTCGGTGCTCATCCGAACATCAGGGCGAGCGTGGCGTGCGCCGCGTCGTTCCCGCCCAGCTCCTGCACGAGATCCGGAACAGCCTCGACCACCCATCGGTCGCACGGCAGGTCCAACGACGGCATGCGCTCGGCAACACGCGCAAGTTCGATCGGACACCACGTCGCGAGCGTGCGACTACCAGAGGCCTCCATCACGAAGAGCTGCGCGCGCCACGTCGTGCTCGCGCGGCTCACACGACGCCCGACCCTCACCGTGAACTTCTGGTCGGCGGAACGACGCGTCCATCCGAACTCGTCCTCGATGTCCGACCGGAACGCCGAACTATCACTGGTCGACGATAGGGACCACGCCAACCCGAGGGACCACGCCAACCCGGTGCCACCGCTCTTGAAGAGACGGTTCAGGATGAGCGCGGAGGTGTTCACGCTGCGGCCTCAATCCGAAAACGAACGAGGCCGCCCGGCTGCGCGAAAACGTGACGCAACAACCAGGCGGCCTTGTCCGGCTTCACGTCAGGGTCCTCAGCCCTCGGAGGGCACCTCGATCGCGTTCCCACCGCCGTCGACGCGCGTCTCGGTCGGCGCCGGCGCGGCGATCGTCTCGACCGACGTCGCATCCTCGACCAGGAGGTCCGCGGCGCCGAGCTCCAGCATGCGACCGACGAAACAGCGGCGCGTGCACACGCGCGGCGGACGGTGGACGTGCTCGTGGACCTTCTCGCCCCACGGCATCGCGCCGACCGCCACGGCGTCGACCGACCCGCACGAACCCTCGGTCGCGACCGCGACCGCGAGGAACTCGACCGGCGTCTTCAGCCCGAGATCGTCCGGGTCCACGGGCCCGCCGACCGCGAGCGAGAACGCGCGCAGGTAGATCGGGTAGAGCCTCGCGCACACGGCCGCCGCCATCGCGCAGCGCGTGTCCGCGTCACGCGCGTGATGCTCGGCCGTGTCCATCGCGTCCGCGAGCCTGCGCAGATCACTGGCCGTCGCAGGCGTCGGGCGCCCACCCTCCGGGACCAGCACCACCGGCGGTGACCGCCGCGCCATCGTCCTCATCGTCTCCATCGTCGAACGCCTCCGCATTTCGGGTTTCGCCCCGTCGTGGGGCAGCACCACCGTCTTTGCTCGCCATCGCGCCACACGCGCAATCCGATCAGAGCTTGTCGCGGTTAATTCGGAAGGACCGCAGCGCACGTCCGATCGCGTCCCGCGCACTCGCCGACACGACACCGAGAAGAAGCTGTGCGGCGTCTTCCTCGCCCACGTAGACCTTGACGCGCTTCGCGGGTGGCGCGCCCGGTGTCGTCGACGCCAGCCGGTATGCCTGCCCTTCTCCAGTCGTGGACGACCGCACCTCGACAACGTACCCCCGTCGGCGCAGCTCGTGCACACGCGCCGCGTACCTGTTGCCGGCCACGGTCTCGAGCTCCTTGCGGTCGTGCCACGCAAGGTCCTTCAGGATGTCGAAGACGCGCGTGCGCGCAGACCCGTACCGTTTGCCGAAGTCCTCGGTCATGACTCGATCTCCACACCGAAAGACACCAGCACGATCCGCACTGTCGTGAGGACCGCGCAGAGCATCTCGGCGTCGTCGCGTGTGCCGCAGTCGGCGATCCACTCGACCCCGCCGCTCGGCACGTGCCCGTACACCGCGAAGAACTTGGCTTCGGCGTCAGCGCACGGCTCGACGTCCCTATCCTCGTTCGCAGGCCGCACGCCGTTGAACTCGAACGCGTCGAAACGCCCCACCCACCCCGCGATGTGCGCGCGCGCCGCCGTCGACGCGCCTGCCGCCGATGCCGGGCGCACGATGGCCTGCCGCTGCACCATTAGGCGCACAGGGCCGGTCGCGCCGTGGCCGCGCTCGAGCACGACCTTCGTTCCGTCGCGCAGGTACACGCACGTGTCGCTCGCACGGGACACGCACGGTGTACGGTGCCGCTCGACGACGCCCGACGTGCGCTGCGCGGCGTATGCCTCAAGCTCGTCCTCGGGCACGACCTCACACCTGGGACTCCCACCGAACGTGGAAGTCGAGCGACTCGACCACGAGCGCATCGGTGGTCATGGCCTCGCGGCGCGGTCGCGCTTCAACCGCACGAGCACACGGTGCACGGCGACATGCGTCCACTGCGCACCAACGCGAGTGCGCAACCCCTGCTCGTTGAGCGCACGCGCGACCTCGCCGTCGTTGCACCCGTCGAGCGAGAGATCCTCGATCTTCGCGATGACAGCCTGCTCGGCCTCGACCGGCAGCAGTTGCCCACCGTCGACCACGAACCCATACGGTGGCCTGCCGCGCCGCGCGTGATCGTGACGCACGCGCACCATGCACGCGCTGCAGAGCTTGACCTTGCGATTCCCACCAGGGACCGGCGCGTACTCGCCGACCGCGGGACCACCGCACTCGAAACAAGCCTCACTCACGACGCACCTCCATCCGCATCCACGAACCCAAGCCGCGCGAGGAAGGATCGCAGGTCCGGACGTTCCTTCACCATGCGCGCCGCAATCGTGGCGCACGCCGTGCAGTGGGCACCGCGCGCAACGTCCTCAATCGGCGTGCCCGACCTCACGAGCGCGATGGCCGCGCGGATGCAGTCCCCGTTGCACGTGTTCGCTGGCAGCACCATGACCGTCTCCTCCACTGCGGCGTCGGTCACCCGCAACAACGTCCGAGCCGACGTGTACCGGCCGCACGCACCGCACGAGGCCTCGTGCGCCCATCGCGGCGCCCAGCACTTCATGCACATGTTCACGCGGCACCGCCCGCGCTCGGGTCAGGTTCCGCAGCGACCTGCGCCGACGGTACAACCGGCTCGGGCGTCTTCAAGCACGGCTTCCACGACGCGCCGCCGTACCGACGACGCCGATCGAGCACGTGGCCCACGAGATGGCCAACCCCATCCTCGATCGAGCGTGCCACCGTCACGAGCCCGAAGCTCGCGGTGTCCTCGCAGTCCCACGAGCTCTCGCCCTTGCCGGGTTCCGGAATGCCACCGCCCTCGCGCGGCAGATCGAGGTCAACGCGAATGAGCCGCCTCGGGAACCAGCGCGCCCGCGTCCACGTGTGCTCCTCGAGCTTGGCGTGCGCCTGGTACGAACCCTCCGGCATGGGGACCACGACGTCGCGTTCCTCGATGAGCCTGATGCTAAACCGATCGCGCCCGAGCAACAGGTCGTCCAGCCGGATCGACACGTCCCACCACCACGGCTGCCTCGACGACCACTCCATCTCCGGCGCCCACCCGCGCAGATGCAGGACCCACTCGTTCAGGTCCACGCCGATGCGCCGCCCCTGCTTCGTGAGCCCGAGCCGTTCCCACAGCGCGCGCGGCATCCCCTCGAACGAGAACCACAACGAGACCGGCGGCACGGCCGCGTGGAACACGACCTCGGCGCCGTCGTGGTCGTGCAGGTCGACAGCGGCGCCGATGAACCGCGAGCGCAGGTTCCACTCGAAGCGCAACCCGATCGGCCGTCCGGCCCAGCGGCCGGCGCCGTCACCGATCGAGAGCCACGCACGCCCCTCGACGGGCGGCCCGAGCACGAGCTGCCCGCGCGGCGCACGCCGCTCGTTCAGGTTTTGCCAGTGCACGCGCACGCCGGCGCGCGCGGCCGCCGCCTTCAACATCGCAGGAAGCCCCATATCACCGACCCCCTCGTGCACGGTGCGCGGCAACGGCGTCCGGCCCGGCAAGCGCTGCGCGCGCGGACGCGAGCACAGCTGGCCAAACTTCCGGCGCGTCCAAGATCGCACGCGCGTCGATACCCGCTATCCACTCAAGCTCTCCGCGCATCGCGTCAGCCACACGCGGCAGGTCACTCCAGTCGTGGAGCGTGAGCGGTGGCGGCGGCCCCTTGAGCGCGCGCGCGACGCCCGTAAGCAACTCAGCGAGCCGCGCGCGCAGCCGGTCGGAGTCGTCAGACTCTTCCTCGAGCTCGCGCACACGACGCGCGTACCGAAGCGTCACCAACACCGACCCGACCAGCACGATCCCGAGCACGATAGACAACAGCATCAGGCGACCTCCTTCACCTCGAACACCGCCGCGAACGGCACCACGCACCGCGCGTGCACGCCGCCGAACCCGAGCGTCTCCTCGAGACGGTCCGCGTACACCTGCGGGCTGTACCCGCCCCACCGCTCGAAGCGAAGCGCGAGCATGCGCACGGGCCCGTCGGCGTGTTTCACCGCGCCGGACGCGCACGCGGGCCACACCGTGCACGGGAAGTCGGCGTTGAAGATCACGAGCGCGGCGCGCCCAGCCTCGAGAAGTTCGAGCGCTCGCGCGCGCATCGCTGCGGCATGATCCGACAGCCGCACGGGCGCGAGTGCGGCGAGCGCCTCGTCACGTGGGGCGGAAGGCGGCGCCGCCGCGGGCACGGGCTGAGCAGCACGTCGCTCGCGCGCGTGCGCCAGGGAAACCACGTTGTCGACGTCGACCTTATCCGCCATCACCGACCTCCGTCATCCGGAACGTCACCCGTCCGCGAGAGCCCGACAGCCGCCAGGACCGCGCGCGCCACGCGCTCGAAGTCGCCGTGCTCGCGCCACGCCTTCCCTGCCGCGTCGGTCGCGGCATCAACGAGCTCGTCGTCCTCAGCGCGCGGTGCCAGCGCAAGGTCCACCGCGCCCGCGGCACCGGCTGAGTTCGCCGCCGCAAGGTGTCTCCGCACCTCCCGCAGGGCGGTCCACGCACGCGCGGCACCCGCCGCGGTCGCCCGCGCGGAGCCACCGAGCATGTCGAGCGCGACAGCCGCGCTCCGATGGTCGACGCCGACGTACGCGGCGACCTCGTGGACCCGCGCGGCGAGCACCTGGTTCGCCATGCCCTTCGGGTGTGGGATGCAGTCCCCACCCGGACCCGGCAGGTCGCCGTCGCGCAACGCCTCGTAGACCGCGTCGCACGTGCCAGCAACCTCCGCGCACTCCGCCTTCGTCTCCCCGTACGAGGCGCACGCGAACCGTCCAGTGCCATCGAACGCGACGAGCACCACCTGGCGTGCGCCGACCGCTTCGCACGCACGCTTCGCCGCCGTGATCGTCACCCGCATCGGCCTGGCCCCTTGGATCGACGGTCGATGGCCTCCACCCACGCAACCGCGACCGCAGCCACGTTGATGAGCTTCTCGCGCAGCACGACCACGTCCGTGGACGCGACCGCCTCCGCGACCTCCTCGATGAGCGCGAGCGCGAGCACGTTCGTCCGCGACGCCGTGCGAACCCGCGCGCGCGCCACGGCCGGCGCGAGCCAGTCGTTCGGAGCGCTCCAAGTTGGACCGGTGCCATCCGGATGGTTCGATACGCCCCACCGCGCATCCTGCCTCGCACGCTCCACGGCCACGTCGTCGAAGACCGTGCTGTCGTGCGCGGCGACCTGCGCCGCGAACATCGCGGTCGACTCGCCAGCGAGCGCATCGCCGCCGGCCAGGTCGTCGGGCGCCGGGCACGGCAACCCAGCCGCGTCGCGTGCGCACGCGCAGTTGCCGCAGATGCTCGTCGTCGTCTCACGCCCGCACAGCGGGCACTTCCGCGCCGTCTTCCCGTCCGCCATCACCGACCGCCTTGTCCAGCACGCCGCGCGTCACCGGCGCGCAAGGCGGGCGGCAGCCGCTTCGCGTCCCGCGACACCGCGTCCGGATGCAACCGGCAGAGCACCTCGTCCTCGCCAGGCTTGGGCGCGAGCAGCGTCGCCGTGTCCTTGATCCGGTCGCGGAACGAGGCAGGCACGTCGCCGCCGTGCCAGAGGTTCGACGTGCGCACGACGTGCCCGTCCGCGAACATCACCCACCACACGGCGCCGCCGAAGCCGCGCAGGCCGCCGTCGTCCGAACCGCCCTCATTCCCGATCGAGTAGGAGTTGCCGTTCGCGACGAAGACCTCGTGCGTCAAGTCAACGTGGTCCAGCTTCGGCACCTCAAGGCGCCAGAACTTCTCGGTGAAGCACGCAGCCGCGCACACGAGGTCGTACGGTTCCGCCCAGCCGGCACCGGTCCCGAGAGGCTTGCCGCACACCTCGCACGGAACGAGCGCACGCGCGGCCAGGCACTCGGCCGAGCACACGTGATGGTGCCAGCGACCGTCGGCAGCCTGAAACGCGCTCCGAAGCGGCTTCCCGCACGCTGGGTTCTTGCAGCCGCTCATCCGATTCACCCCTCAGAAACAGCGCGCCCGGCCCGGCGGACGTTCGGACCGGACGCGCCTGCCGCGTGCTTCCACGTCGGCACACCGGACCCCTGATCCGGCGCCGTCGTGCGCAGCACGATGCTGAGGTCGTCGTCCGCACGCGGCTCGCCCGGCGTCTCGGCCGGTCCGACCGCGAAGAAGAACACGATCACGATGCCGTCCCTCCTGTTCAATCCACTCGCGAGCGCACGTAAATCTTTGCTCGCAGCGTCACCCGGCGGTCATCGGCCAGACCTCGAGCCGGTGCCGCCGCAGCGCGGCGATGAGCTGCTCGACGGCCTCCGGCGTTCGCAGCAGCATCCCAACGTCGACCCGACCGTCGAGCTCGAGCACAAGCGCCACCGCGACCGGCGGCACAGTCGGCTCCGGCGTCGGGCACCACGAGGCCACCGTCACACCGCGCGCCTCGACCGTGTCCGGGGACGGGCGCCCGCCCGCGGTCGCGACCGGCACCCCCTCCTCGCGCCGCGCCCGGTTCGCGCTCGCCAGCCGCAGCGCGCGCAACCCGCCATCCGCAGACCGCGCCGCCGCCTTCTGCCCGAGCCCGAGCGCGGTGAGCAACACCCGCGCGTCCTCGTCCATCCACCCGCTCGCCATCGTCCGACCTCCGTGTCCGTTCACGTGCAGTCTTTGCTCGCGCTGGTCGCGTCCAGCTCCGGCGCGAGCCACGCTTCCGCCGCGTCGAGAGCCTCGTCGACGGTGCGCGCCGCGCCCGTCTGCGGCAGTGCCTGGTCGCCCTCGACGCAGCCGACGACCCACCACGCGCGCCGCCCGCCAACGCGCGAGAGCACGATGTCGAGCCGGTCCGTCGGCGTCAGGCACAGCGCGCGCGCGACGCGCTGCAGTCGTTCCCACTGCATCACGAGCCCACCTTTGCGCGCGCGTCCGCATCGGCCATCACCGCCTCCGCTCGGCGCATCACCGCACGCAGAGCGCGGCAACGGGACGCGTGCGAACCACGAACGCGCGCGCACCGCGCCGGCGTGAAGCACACCTGCCGGCTGTAGGGTGCGCCCCCACGAGCGGTCGCGACCACGTGAACGCACGAGAAGTCGCGAACGGCGCAGTAGAGCGAGCCGAGCACGCCGTACTGTTCGTTCGTCACCGGCGCACCCCGATGATCCGCGTCGCACGCGCGTCGGAGCGCGCGATGCCGGCGCGAGCACGCTCGGCGCGCGCGTGGCACGCCGAGCAGACGAACTCGTCCGTGCACCACGAGCACGTGCTCGTCGGCACGCGAGCTCGCACGCGGCCGGCGCCGTCGCGCACGAGGATCGCACGGCGTCCGCGGTGGGCCCGGATGCGCGCCACGTACTCGCGCCTCGTCACCGACGCACCTCGACGAGCGGGCACCCGTTCGCGTCCACGAGCGGCGGGTGGATCTCGCGCAGAGGTTGGAGCGCCTGCGCGGCCACCGCGCACCCGGCGCCCTTCGTCCAGTTCAGGTGCTCGGCCACAGCCGCTGCGTCGCAGGCCTCGTCCGCGAGCCAGAGCTCCACGGCGGCCTCCGCGACGATGAGGAGCTCGAGACCAGCACGCAGGTCCTCCACCTCGTGCGTGCGCCCGGGCGGCTCCCCGAGCGTCTCCGCGAGCGCGCGCACCATCCCGAGCCAGCGGAAGGCCGCGTGCGCCCTGTTCAACGCCTCGAGCGCTGCGTCGTGCTCGCGGACGAGCCGCTCGACGAGCGGCAGCAGGTCCGTCTTCGCCGGCTCCCACTCCTCGATGCCGAACGCCCTCGCCACCACCGTGAGCGACGAGTCCCGGTCGGCGGCGCGGTAACTGTCCGGCACCACCTCCGCGAACAGGTCGTTGAGCGCGCGCTCCACCCGCACGACCGCGCGCTGTCGATCCGGGCTCACCATCGCGGTCAGGGAGAACGCCTTGATCGCGTCCCACACCGCGACGTGCGCCGGGCTCCCCACGCGCACCAGGGGACGCGCCGGCGGCGTGCCGCGCGCGGCGCCGGTCACGTCCGGCCAGGAGCACCCGACGCACCCGACCGCTTCACCGTCGGACGGCGGCGTGAGCTGCGTCCGCTGCAGACGCGCGCCGCACCGCGGGCACAGCCCCACCGCGACGTCCCGCCGCGCTCCGTGCGGCAGCGGCCGCTCCCCACAGACCTGCGCGTCGTACCGGCGCACATCGGCGTCCGTCACCGTGCACGCGTTCCCCGGTGCCGCACCGCACTCCGGACAGGCCACCGCCAAGATCCTCGTCACCTGGACCGTCTTCCGTTCCGTCGTCCCGTCCATCACAACCTCCTCGCGGCGTTCTCGCGCCGCACCGCCTCCGCCGCCTTCATCCCACGAGCCCACGCGTCGCCGGCCGCGAGCGTGTCGAGCGTGCCCGCCGCCGGCATCGCGTATCCCCACTCCACCATCTCGCGCACCGCGGCGGCCTGCGTCGAACGGGTCGCGTGCCCGGAGAACCCCGCCTCGTCGTAGGTCGTGAAGCGCCACGCACCCGGCTCCGACGGGTCGCGCGACAGCACCGCGTACTGTCCCGGACGGCCGTGCGCGCCGAACTCCAGCACCCCGACGGCGACCGCCGCCTCTACCGCAGCGACCAACGCGGCGCGCTCGAGGCGCGCAGCCTCCAGCCGCGCGCGCCAGTCGTGCCCGACGCGCTCCGTCACCGCACCGCCCTGTCCGCCTCGAGGAACTCGTCGGGCGTCGCCCCGAGGTACACGGCGGCGCGACCGGCGTGCGCAGCCACCCAGTTCGCCGCCGGCGCGGTCACGACCACCGTCGCGTCGAACGGGAACACGGGCCCGTCCAGGTCCTTGCGCAGCTCGCACTCGCGCACGTCCCCAACCGCCACCGTGACCTCCACGTTCCCGGCGACCTCCTCGACGGCGTCCACGCGCGTCGCCATGATGCCGGCGTAGTCGAACACGTCGATGGCGACCCCGCGCGTGCGCGCGATCGCGTAGGCCGTCCCGAGCCGCCAGACCACCCACGGCTCCTGTTCCGACGTCGTGGCGCGCGCCGTCCGCCGCCGATCCTTCGCCGCGCGCGTCGCGGCCACGTCCTGCGTCGTCTTCGTCTTCTCGCCCATCACCGACCTCCCTTGCTCTGTCGTTCCCGCCCTACGTCACGCCTGCGGGCCCGGCTGCGCCTGCGGACTCCCCGCGCGCAGGACGCCATCGAGCGACCTCGCCACGTTGAGCCCGACGACAACCGCCCCGCCAACGTCCTGGACGCGCACGGTCGTCCCGACGAGCACCTTCAGCACCGGCACCACGGTGCAGACCCTGACGTGGCGCGCGCTCCGACCATCGCCGAACAGGGACAGCACGAAGAGGTTGGGGCCTGCGTCGATCGGCGCCGTCATGAACTCCGCTGGGCAAACGTTGTTCCCCGGCCGCACCTCGACCGCCTCGCGCCCCTGCCATTGGACAAGCGCGATCGAGAGCTCGTGCCCGACCTCCTCGGCGGCGTCGATGATGCGTCGCACGACGGGCACCCACTCCGGGTGCGCGTCCCATTCCGGCCCGGGGCACCGGCCGAGCCCGCGCGTCGCTGCGCGCCCTTCGGCCTCCTCCCGCCTCGTCGTCACCGGCGACCTCCGTCTGCGTGCGGCACGAACACCCACTCGCCCAACCCGACGCAAACGTAGTTCCCGTGTTCGGCGGACTCCTTGGACGCGAAGGCGACCCCTTCAAGAATCACGCGCTCGACGTCTGCCTCGCCAACACGCGCAGCGGCATCCTCGAACGACATGCGGATCGGCTTCGTGCCCGCGGACAGGAACTTCTTGCGCGCTGCCGCCCACTCGGTGGCGCGCTGCGCGCGCGACATCGCGGCAACGGTGGCGACAAACCCGACCGTGTCGCTGTTCGCCTCGGCGTAGACACGCGCCTCGAAGCGCGTCTGGAGCGCGTAGAGGCGAACCACCACCTCGGAGTGCACCACGGTGGCGCCACCAACCGCGTACTCCACCTCGAAGTGCACGCTCTCATCCGGCGTGGCGAAGATCAGCAGAGGCTCACCGTCCCGCATGGCGCCACGACGCATAACGAGACCGAGCTCGTGCGCGGCGCCACCGCACACACGCTCCACCGCATCGAGCACCGCCGTTACACGCGCTGCGTGCTTCGCGGAGATCCGTCGCTCCTGCTGCGGCATCGCGGTCTCGTGCTGTCTCTGTTGATTCAACGCTGCCTTGCGCCCCATCGTGGTTCGTCCTCCGTTCGGTGGCCCAGCGCGCACCGTGCGCGCGTTCCGTCCATGCCCACGTCTTTGCTCGCCGCCTTCGAAGTTGAACGCTTATTCCGTTCAGGCGGAACGGGCAAGCGCGGTGCGTGGGTTGCGCAAAAATATTTCGTTCAAGAGGTGGTTCGGAAATTGGCGGCGTTGACGCGCGGGGAGAGGGACGCTCCGCAGGGAGGCTCCGATCGGATTCTCGACCCCCGGGGGGTCGGCTCCGGGCCGCGCCCCGCACGGCTCAGGGCGAGCTCGCGTGCGCAGGGCCGCACAGGGCGCGGCTCAGGGCGTGCGGCCCCACGCGCGCGGCAGGGCGCGGCGCGCGCTGGCACACATCGACCAGTGTGCACCGGCAGGCACCGCGCCGCGGGCCGCGCAGGGCGCGGGTCAGGGCGCGCCCGCACCGAAACCGGTGAGATGCGGCGGCGCGCGCGGCGCGCAGGTCGAAGCGCCGGCGGCGCCCGGCGTGCGCGCGGCCCGGCGCCCCCCCGCGTGAGCGGCGGCCGGGGCGGGGGCGGTGACGCCCCCCCGGACTCTGTCCCCTTCCAGCCCGCCCCGTTCCCCCCGCCCTCCAGCGCTAGCGCGGGGGACCCGGCGCGGCGTCCGGGAGGCCCACAGCACACGCAACCCGGCGTGCGCATTCCGGGTGTACGGTGCGGGTGCGGTGCGCAGCCTCCGCAAGCGTGTGCAAGTACGGCAGAGACCAAAAGAAGTCCGGTGATTGCCGGTGTCCCGCAGAGGGGCAGAACGCACGTGTCGAACGGGCGGTCCCTCGTGCGGTCCACTGCTACGTGCGCAAGGGGGTCGGGGCCCGTGGTCGTGGACCACCTGGACGAGGTGGTTCCCCCCGCCCTCCGCGTACCGTGGAGGGTTGGTACCTCGGCAGCCCGTGAGCTCGTGGAACGGCTCGTGGCGTCCTGCGTACCTGGGCGTGGGTCGCCTGCGGGCCAACGGGGGGCTCGAGGCCACCCAACGGGGGACTCGATGGGCGGGCCTGGGTAGCACGCGCCGCCCGTCTTGAACGTGGACCTGGCGAGCCGACCTGAGCAAAGCTGTGGGGCATGGGGCAAGACGGCTGGACGGAGCTTCGGAACCGGCTGGAGGCGGCGTAGATGCGCTCGTGGCACCCCATCCCGCCGTCCGCGTTGGACCGCCGCCGGCTCCTCGGGGAGCACAACGAGCTCCACGCGATGCGAACGGTCCTCGTTCGCCTCCGCGCGTGGCTGGCGGCTCCGGTCGGCAAGCGCCCTGGATACTCGTCGCACCCAGAGGTGGTCCGCTGGTACGACCACGAGGGGGCGCTACGCGCGCGGCACGACGCAATCGCAGCGGAGATGGTCTCGCGCGGCTACCGCCACGAGTCCCCGCTCGACCTCGACGGGAGCACGGAGTGGCCGGGCGTCGTGGAGCCGGTCACGGTGATGCGGGCGAAGCTGCGCGCGAAGATCGCTGCGACGGCGGCGAGATGCGGGGCGTGAGCGCCGGCGCACAGCTCCAGACGTGGACGGCGCGGTGGCGCCGGCAACGATGGGTCGTGTTCACCGTCGACAGCGTTGAAGGCCCGCTGGTGCGCGCGCT
>Ga0208958_1001045_pt1 | contig 29490 bp, 38 predicted proteins | sample RifOxyB1_FD_184032 | JGI IMG/M metagenome (GOLD analysis project Ga0208958, IMG submission 184032) | Soil microbial communities from Rifle, Colorado - Rifle Oxygen_injection B1 (SPAdes) | ecosystem: Environmental > Terrestrial > Deep subsurface > Rock core/Sediment | place: Rifle, Colorado...
ATTAAAAAGAAAAACTTTTACAGTGTTTTTACTGCCGATAGAGACATAAATTTACTAGATAGTTCTCCGGTAAGTACGGCTTGTGACTGTTTACTTTGTAAAAAATATTCAAAAGGATATCTTAGACATCTTTTTAAAATTGGAGACGTAACAGCCATGAGACTTTCCGCAATTCACAATCTTCGTTTTTATTCATTACTAATGAAAAAATTGGGGGCTTGACAAATAGAAGACGAAATAGTTATACTCTTGGCCACAATGGAAGAAACACAAAATCCACAAGAAACCCAAACTCAACCTGTTCCAGAAACTCCTAGAGAAAATGTTTCGTTTGTTCCAACTGGTGCAAAACAAAAATCAAAAGGTGGGGTAAAAACTTTCTTAGGCATTTTTATTTTTATTATCTTTATTGTCGGAGGATTCTTAATTTTTAAAGACGGTGGTAAAAAATCCACTGAACCGGAAGTGACACCTGAGGTCAGTGGTGAATCAACTATTGCTCCTTCTCCTACTCAGACTCCAACACCGGTCGATAAAACCAAAATTGTAATTTCGATTGAAAACGGAACTGGAATTGCCGGAGAAGCAGCTTACATTAGAGATATTCTTAAAAGTGCCGGCTATTCGATTTTTAAGGTTGCCAATGCCGCTAGTACCGATCATGTGACCGCAACCGTTACCTTCTCAAGTGTTTTGACGGAAGATATTAAGACAGAAATAACCACCAAAATGAATAATATCTATAAAGAAGTAAACGTTGCAAGTTCAACTACTCAAAAAGACGACGTTCTGATTGTCACCGGTTTAAGAAAAGGATCAACCGCAAAGCCGTCAGCGACCCCTTCGGCTTCGCCCAGTGCTTCTCCTTCAGCCAGCCCTTCTTCTTCACCAACCACTACACTTTAAGTCTGTAACTTCTGACTATTTTTCTGCCGTTATTTAGATAAATTGTTATCACAAATTTTGCGTTTGAAATGCCCGAATCGTACCGGCAGACTCCTTTAGAACAGCTGCCGAAAATAATATCACGGGTTACACTTCCTATTGCTGTATCGGTTATTGACCCTGATGCGCCTTGGGTGATTCCTTTTGTTTGATAACTTAGGAAATAATCGACTTTATAGGCCGATTGAAGACTGTTAAAAGTAACTATTATTCCCAGCCTATCGCCTCTAAATTTGACCGATGAAGTTACTCCAGATGAGGTTGATGTGGTTACTTTTGCAGTTTTTTTAAGAAACGGGAGGAGTTTTTTAGCAGAAACAGACGAGGTGGTGAAGAAGACTAGTAAAAATACAAAGATAAAAATATATGAAATCTTTTTTGTAATCATCATTTCATGATATATTTAAAGTTGATAAATCTCAAACGCTAAATGAGTAAAAGGGTAATTATTATAATAGGTGTGTGTGTTTTAGTTCTTGCTGCAGGTGGTGGGTACTTAATTGTTAGCTCTAAAAATAAGTCTGTCCCATCTTCAGAAGCGATTGGTAGTAATTTGACTGCCAAAGAGGTAATTTCGGCGGATATTGATTATAGTGATGCATCTGGATTTTCTTTTAAATATCCTAAGTCATTAAAAGTGGAAGATATTACTCCCGATGATGATTCCTACTATAGCAAAGTTGCTTTAACAAAATCGGGTGCAAAATTAACCGTAACCGTCAAAGACGAAAGCGCAAAAACTATAGATGAATTTCTTAAGGCCGATGAGTATTACAAAGACGCCGTGCTTACCGGTGCGACAACTTTAGCCGGAATTTCTGCTAAAGAGTTCTCACTTGACGGAAAATTAATGACTGTTGCTCTAAAAGATGGCATTCTCTATTTGGTCGAAGGCAGTAAGGACGCTGGATTTTGGGAAGATATTCAAGGGGTTGTTGTTTCAACGTTTAGTTTTGGACAAAAAAGTTCAGGTAGCGCTTCATCTGGCGATAGTAATACTACCTATGAAACAGAAGAAGTTGTTGAATAGAAAATTATGTTTAATTTTAATTTAGGTAAGTTTTCTTTCTCTCCATCATATATTCAAGCTGGAGCGGTAGTTGTTCTTTTGTTCATTTTAGTTTTGTCGTTGGCTCAACTTCGTAGACATTTTGTCGATTGGTCGTTTAAGGGAGCCCTCTTTGGTTTATTTTTTGGGTTTCTTCTGGCTTTGGTTTTGGAAGGATTTTTGATAATCGGCGGTAAAACTGCGATTACTCAGGTATTAGGTTGGAAAGATCCACCCAAACCTCTCGAAAGCATACTAGAAGTGAGCAGAAATAAATTAGTCCAGATTTTAGGTGCTAAAATTAATCTGAACCCGACATTTAAAGATGGGATTACCTTTTTCCAAAGCTTAAATCCCACCGAGGCCCAGAAGCTCAAAAACTTCATCTGTAAGCCTTAATTTTGATATACTTGACGCATGCAGGATTTAAAAGAAAGGGTAAACGATCTTTTTGTTAGGCTTGAAAAATTAAAAGAAGCCTTTAATTTATTTGAAAAGAAAAAGAAGGTAGAGATTCTTGAAACTGATTCATCCGACCCTAATTTATGGAACGATCAGGAAAAAGCCAAGAAAGTTTTACGGGAACTTTCGGATTTAAAAAAAGAACTTAACGAAATTGATGATTTAACCGGTATAATTTCCACTTTAAAAGAACTTTCCGATGGGGGGGCGATAACAGATGATTTGGAGAAAGATATTCGAGAGGTAGAAAAAAAACTCCACGAGTTTGAACTTAAATCTTTTCTTTCGGGAGAATATGACACAAAGAACGCCATTATAGGTATTTTTGCTGGCCAAGGTGGGACTGAAGCCATGGATTGGACAAGTATGTTACTTAGGATGTATTTAAGATTTTGCGAAAGAAGGGGTTGGGCCACACAAATTTTGGATTCAACTGACGGGGAAGAAGCGGGAATTAAAAGTATCACATTTAAAGTAGAAGGGCTTTATGCGTATGGATACCTTAAGGGGGAAGCTGGAACCCACAGACTTGTCAGACAGTCTCCTTTTAATGCGGATAAATTAAGGCAGACTTCGTTTGCCCTGGTTGAAATCTTACCTGAACTTGGAGACACCGATCTTTTAGGTATTGAAATTAAAGAAGAAGATTTGGAATGGGGATTTTTCAGGTCTTCCTCGAAAGGAGGCCAAAATGTGCAAAAAGTTTCAACAGCCGTAAGACTTGTCCATAAACCAACGGGAATTGTCGTAACTGCTCAGAACGAAAGATTTCAGGCACAGAATAGAAAAATTGCACTAGATCTTTTGAGAGGAAAACTTTGGCTTTTAAAAAAGACGGAAGAAGAAAATACCAGAAAAGGAATAAAAGGAGAATACCGACCGGCTTCGTGGGGAACGCAGATAAGATCATACGTGCTTCATCCTTATAAAATGGTCAAGGATTTAAGAACAAATGTAGAAACAGGAAATCCTGATGCGGTGCTTGATGGCGAAATAGATGAGTTTATTGAGAGTGGACTCCGGATTGACTAGTGTGCTATATTGGTCTTGGTATGGATACTATCAAAAAGATTTGGCCATATATTTTAGGATCTTTTCTTATTGTTTTAGTAGGTGTTGGTACCGGGTGGATGTTGACCAAAACTAAAAGTGGCTCAAATTCTAATCCAGGTGCAATTAAGACAACTTCCAATCAAGCCGGTGTTAAAGACACAAGCGAGTTTAAAGATACGGCAACGGGTATTTTGGAAGAAGGCGGTATAGGCGGAGAAGGACAGTTTCATTTGACAAGAACCGGAGGGGTGTCTCAAACAGTTTATCTGACTTCAACCTCAGTTGATTTAAGTTCCTTTGTCGGTAAAAAAGTTCAAGTTTGGGGTCAAACTCTCTCCGCCCGCAAAGCCGGCTGGTTAATGGACGTCGGAAAAGTTCAAGTAGTTGAATAATATGGCAAAGCCTAATATTAAAAAAATACGAAAAGAAGCGGTAACTTTTGGTATGCTATCTGATGCGACAGATACGATACTGACCGGTGTCCAAAAGATGTTTGATAAACTTGAGAATAAGGTGGATTTTAACCATACAGACCTAAAGCATCAAATTTCGGATTTAAAGTATGACACACCTTCATTAAAAGATTTTGAAAGCCTCAAAAAACGAGTTGACCTCTATCACCCAGTTTCATAATTTCATCTAATCTGCTAACCTTAGGTTAATGATTAAGTTCAATAAAGTTACTAAAACATATGGGGACGTAACCGCCTTAAAAGATGTTTCGTTTGAAGTTAAGGACGGGGAATTTGTATTTTTAATGGGGCCTTCGGGAGCGGGTAAAACCACAATCTTAAAACTTATTTTAAAAGAAATTCTTCCCAATTCGGGTGAAATTAAAGTTGGTGGAACAGATGTTGCAAAAATTTCGGAAAAAGAACTTCCTCTCTTTAGGCAAAAAATAGGTTGTGTTTTTCAAGATTTTAAACTTCTCAATGAAAGAACGGTAGAAGAAAATATAGAGATTGCTTTGGCTGTTTTGGGAATTCAAGAATCCAAATGGAAAGAAAGGGTAGCAAAAGTATTAAAGATGGTTGGTTTGGAGAGTCGGAAATCTCTTTTCCCTTCTCAGCTTTCAGGAGGTGAAATTCAAAGAGTCTCTTTGGCAAGAGCACTGGTTGTTAACCCCGATCTGATACTTGCGGATGAACCTACTGGAAATTTGGATTGGGAAAAAGCCGATGAAATCATGGAGGTATTAGAAAAAATAAATAAGGAAGGTAAAACCGTAATTGTGGCGACACACAATAAAGAAATTGTTAATAAAATGAAAAAAAGGATTATAAAGATTTCCAGTGGTAAAATAATCAAAGAATGAATTATCAGACAAAATCGGCCGTGACTTCAATAAAAAGATTTCCATATCAATCTTTGGCGGCAATATTTCTTCTGACAATTACTTTTTTGGTGGTGACTATTCTTTCCGTAGTCTCTTATTCATCCGGTAAGATTATTAAATATTTTGAAACAAGGCCTCAAATTATTGCTTTTTTGAAAGATAACACAACAACAGAGACAGTTTCTGCTCTTCAGCATAAACTTCAAAACGATTTAAGAATTAAAGAAGTGAAGTATGTTTCCAAAGAGGAGGCTCTTTCGATTTATAAAGATGCAACGATTGATAATCCTCTCCTAGGGGAGCTTGTCAATCCTTCTATTTTTCCCGCCAGCTTGGAATTTTCCTTAAATGATTTATCTTTTGCCCAAGCGATAATCGACGAAGTTAAGAGCGAAGCAATTGTTGATTCAGTAGGCTTCACTGCAAGTTTAGGCGGAGAAAAGTCATTAGGAGATGTGGTTGAGAGATTAAGAAAAATAACTTTATATCTTAGATTAGGAGGAGGGTTTTTTGCACTTCTATTGGTAGGAACTTCATTTTTGGTTTTGGTAATAACTCTCGGAATGAGAATTGCATCAAGAAAAGAAGAGGTTAAAATACTTGATCTAATTGGGGCTAAAAAAAGTTTTATTAAAAAGCCGATTATTATCGAATCTGTTATTTATGTTGTTTCCGGGGTAATACTAGGCTGGCTAATGACCCTAATTATGATATTATACATTGCTCCGTCTGCAATTAATTACTTTGGGGAAATTCCAGTTCTTCCTAAAAATCCCTTGATGTTTTTTTCTATCTTTGGAATTATTCTCTTGAGCGAGCTTGTTGTGGGAATTTTGTTGGCTACCATTGGAAGCAATCTGGCTCTTTCCAGGGCAAGCCACAAAAAATGACATTTAAAACACTCATATTTTTTTTCCTCGGCTTGTTTCTTGTTTTTTCGGTTAAAGCAGCCGATGTTTGTTCTAATAAGACGGGAGATGCTAGAATAGTTTGCTTACAAGCAGAATCCGATAGACTTTCCAGTCAATCTAAAACCTTATCTAATCAAATTGCCCAATATAATAATCAAATAAATCTGGCGACTTTAAAAATTCAACAAACAGAAGAGAAAATAGCACTACTGGGAGGAAGAATAAATCAATTGGAAACATCACTTGATGATTTAACTAAAGCTTTTTCTTCGCGGGTCGTCGAGACATATAAATTAGCAAGAAGCGGTAGTACAATATTTTTGCTTTTAACTTCAGGAAGTTTAAATGAGGTTGTTTCCCGGTTTCATTATTTACAACTTGTACAAAATGAGGACGGAAACTTTCTTCAAAGACTGCAAACGGCACAAGTAACTTACAAAAATCAAAAAACTGATCAGGAAGAACTTCAGATAGAGCTTGCAAAACAGAAAGCAAATTTGAATAATCAAAAAGCTGCCAAAAATGCTCTTTTGCTACAGACCAAAAACGACGAAGTAAAATACCAACAGCTTTTGGCACAAGCCTATGCGGAAAAGGCGGCAATCGAGAAAGCTTTAGTATCGGGAGTTAAAGTTGGGCCAATAAAGAGAGGAGACTCGATCTCTCTGGTGGGTAATTCGGGCTATCCGGGTTGTTCTACTGGAAAACATTTACATTTTGAAATCAGAAAAGATGGTACGTGGACTGATCCAGGATCTTATTTATCAGGCAAGACTGTTCGGAACGATCAAGATAACGGTGGAAATGTTAATGTCGGTTCGGGAAGCTGGCCTTGGCCAGTTGAAGATACTGTACGTTTAACTCAATTTTACGGGCATACCCCGTATTCTTGGAAGTATAAATATTCGGGCGGAATTCATACGGGTTACGATATGGTTTCAACTTCAAGCGACGTGATTAGGGCACCAGCAGACGGAACCCTATTTAAATTTTCTCAAATGTGCGGCTCAAGCGCTATTAACATTGTTTATATCGAGCACGGGGATAACTTAGTTAGTTTTTATTTGCATGTTCAATAGAATAAAGAAAAAGATTTTAAGCGGTCTTTTAGCAATTACCATAGTTATTTCCAACCCCGTTGTTGTTAGTGATGAAGTGACTGTTGATGTAAAGGTTTCAGGACTTTCTTCGACGAATTATCTTCAGGGGATGTTTACTAAATCAACAACCGATCCATCATATTTTGGCTATACTCAAAATAATAACAGTGATTGGTACAAATATAGCGGTTCTTATTCTAAAGAAGAAATTCAATTAAACTTTTTTTCTTTTACACCACAAGAGAGCAGTTGGTCGGGACAGTTAAAAATTAAAAATGATTCAGCAGATCCAGATTATATTGGGCCGGGAACATATACCCTACGTGTTAAAAGATATACTGGAGGTAGTGACTCAAGTGCGCAGACATCGAATGATCTAAGTGTTGATTTAGCCTATGTTTTACCGACCTCCACCCCAACCGCGACTCCAACACCAACTCCTACTGCAACAACATCTCCTACAGCAACACCCACAAAAACTCCAATACCAACCCCAACTAAAAGTCCTACCCCAAAACCTACAACTGATCCTTTACCAATGCCAACTTCTGAAGAATTAGTACTTGGTATTCAAAATAATACGGTTATGCCTTCACCTACACCCGAAGAGGAAATTGCAGATGAAAAGAATTTTCCCGTTGTTCCGGTTATACTGATAGTTACCGGTTTTTTGTGTATTTCCGGAGCAATTTTTTTCTTTGTTAAAAATAATGTTAAAAAAGATATTTAATTATTGGTTTCCGGTAGGTTTTTGGGCTTTAATTATTTTTACATTTTCTTCTTTTTCAACCCCATCAACCTCAATTATTTATTGGCAGGATTTTATTATTAAGAAGCTTGCCCATATGTTTGAGTACGGGATTTTTGCTCTTCTTTTATTTAGAGCCTTGAGAGCTTACGAAGTAGATAAAACAAAGGCCGCGATCTTGTCTATTTTATTTGCCGGGATATATGGATTAACTGATGAATTTCACCAATCTTTTACTCCGGGAAGAGAACCGCGCATAAGAGATGTGGCTTTTGATACAATAGGAGCGAGCTTGTCAATGCTTTTAATATGGAAAAAATTTTAGTTACAGGAGGCGCGGGTTATATCGGCAGTTTCATGGTTAGGTGTCTTAAGGAAAAAGGGTTTGAAGTTATCATCGCCGACAATCTTTCTCAAGGACATATAGAATCGGTGAAAGATTTTGATGTAAGGGAAATTGATTTGGCAACCGAAAAGGAAAAACTTAACGAACTATTCGAAAAAGAAAAATTTTCTGGAGTTGTCCACATGGCCGGTTTTATTCAAATGGGAGAATCTTTTGCTAACCCCTCAAAATATTTTCAGAATAACCTAATGTCGGCTCTTAATGTCATGGACGCAATGGTTAAAAATAAAGTCAGTAATTTTATTCTTTCTTCGTCGGCGGGAGTTTACGGAAATCCGGAAAGTTTGCCGATTAAAGAAGAAGATAAAAAAGAACCTCTTAATCCCTATGGGGAAACAAAGTACATGATTGAAAAAATGCTTGAGTGGTATGACCAGGCCTATGGTCTTAAATTTATATCTATCAGATATTTTAATGCCGCAGGTGCGGCATTAGATGGTTCAATCGGTGAAGATCATCCCGAAGAAAGTCATCTGATTCCATTAATAATTAAAGCAGGACTAAAGGGTGAGAAGTTTACAATTTACGGTAATGATTATAAAACTCCAGATGGAACATGTATTAGAGATTATATCCATGTTTTAGATCTTGTGGAAACACACAGGATTGCTTTAAAGAAACTCTTAGGAGGGGCTCAGAGCAATTTTTACAATGCGGGAGTGGGGAGAGGTTATTCAAATAAAGAAGTAATTGAAATGGTTGAAAAAGTTACGGGATTAACCATTAATTTGGAATATGGCTCAAGACGGGAAGGGGATGCAGATAGCCTGTATGCTTCGATTGATAAGATTAAGAAAGATTTTGGTTGGCAACCGAAGTATGATTTAAAAGAAATAATTAAATCAGCGTACCTCTGGCACCAAAAACGTTTCCAAAAATAAATTTACTTGACACTTGTTGTATATTTCTGATATTTTAGTATTCTAAATACTCCTGCCTTAAAAGATGGGGTATATTACTGACAGTAAAGAGAAGACTTTGATAAATGACATTAAAGAAGCATTAGCTTCACTTGATGGTTGGGGCAGTGTTGAAATATATGTGCAGGGTGACAAAGTAACCCAAATTACTTCCAGAAAGATTACCAAGACTCAGCACGAAGTCGCGAATATTGTCTCTTGACATAACCCGCGTGAAAACACGATAATGAATAAGTATTAGTTTTCGCTGAGTGCTAACACAAGCGATTCTACCCGAAAGGGAGGATCGCTTTTTTTATTAGCTTAAACTGCTTATGAATATAAGTGTTTTTCACCAAGAAACCCTCAAACATTTCCTATTATGGAAATTTGACGGGGGATAGAAAGGAGGTGAAAAATATGAAACCTAAAGTTTTACTTAGTATTTTGATAATCGTGACGGCTATTGGTGGTACGTTTCTTGCTACCAGAGCTTATTTTAGAGCAACCGGAACAGCTGCAGGAAGCAAGATTTCAGCCGGTACTTTAGATATGACGGTCGGTGGTGCACAAGGTTCGGCAATAGAGAATTTTATTGCCAATAATATCGGCGAAGTCGGCGATGTTACGGGTTCAAAAACCTGGACAGTGAATAACACAGGTACCTTACCCGGACGTTTGTATTTTAGAATCCAGGACGTCGTTAATGACGAGAATGGATGTAACCAACCAGAGGGATTGGTTGATACAACTTGTGATGACCCAGGTCCTACTCAAGGAGAGTTGGGTCAGGCTCTTAAGTTCAATGTCTATTTGGACGGAGTCTTGGTTCAATTAACCGACTTGGATACCGCAAACCAGGATGTAGTAAAAACTACTTGGAATGCGCTTCCAAAAGTGATGATACCAGCCGGAGCCAGTAAGCAGATAAAGATCGAGTATTTGGCTGGAGAAACCGATTACGGAAACGAAGTGCAAGGCGATAGTGTCAGTTTTAATACCAGATTTGATTTGGTACAAGACACAACAGCGGCACCAGCCCCGTAATTATCGGGTTGACTAAACGGGGAACGGTTTTGTTCCCCGTTTGGGCTTGTCAAAATTATTTATGAATAAAGGAATGGCCATTTTTGAAAAGTTAATTAATATTTTTGCTTGGGTTTTTTTGGCTCTTTTTGGTATTGGGTTAATTTTAACTCTTGCTGCCAATCTCAATGTTCTTGGTGGCTACAGACACTTAATTGTTCAATCGGGTTCAATGGAACCGACAATTATGACTGGAGACGTGATTGTGATTGCCAAAGCCAATGACTATCAGAAAAACGACGTGATTACTTTTCAGGATGTCGAAGGAGAAATTACCACTCATAGGATTGATGAAGTGAGAAAGGTAGATGGGGGGAAAGAGTATATGACCAAGGGGGATGCAAATAGAGTGCAGGACAATGATGTTGTTTTTGAAAGAGAAATTATGGGAAAGGTGGTTTTCACAATTCCTAAATTAGGTTATTTTATCTACTTTTTGCGTTCGAAAGCGGGGATGGTTATTTTCTTAATTATTCCTGCCTGTTTAATTGTGGTTGATGAGGTGATCAACATTTTTAAACTGATAGGAAGTAAGAAAAAAGTCAGTGAAAATTAACGTCAGAGTTATATTTAAGGGCACGTTTATTCTTCTTCTTATTTTGACGATTTTTACGGGAGCCACATCTGCTGATTTATACGATACGGAAGTTGTTCAGGGTAATAAATTTTCGGCAACGACACTGGCCTTTTCGCATCGGGATACTGCCAATAATTCACCAACTTCTTCTCTTTTTAATATTACCGGGATTATACCGGGAGGGTTCAAGGTTGAAGGGACAAGAATTCAAAAAGATGGAAAAATGAGTTTTAAATACCGGGTTAAAACCGTTAAAACTGCCGGCGATGATAATTTTTGCGGGTCGTTGAAATTAACAGTTCTAAAAAATTGGGAAATTAAGTACAATGACTGGTTGCCAAATTTTGTAATGGATTCAAATATGGGGGAAAATAAGATTGACGATTGGATTTTTTACATTACTTTACCCGATAATTCTGCCGGACTAATCAATAAAACCTGTGATTTCAATTTTGTTTTTAGAACCTGGCGTAATGAGCCTGAAGAAACCAAAGGCTTTTTTGATCAGGAAATTTTAACAAACCATTTAACCAGTGGTTCCTGGCTGCCAGGTTAATATAGATATCATGAAAAAATACCAAAAAAAATTATTAATCTTTTTTTTAATTATGGTTGTCATCAGTGTTTTACCTGCCCTGAAATTTCCCAGAGGTTTTCGTTTATTTGTTGTCCAGTCGGAATCGATGAAACCGACAATTAAAGCTAAAGACTTGGTTGTTATACGGCCGCAATTTGAATATCAAACCGGAGATATAATTACTTTTTTAAATCCAACTCTAAACGAAGAAAAATATCCAACCACAACCCATAGGCTGCAGATGATTATTAATCAAAACGGAAAAGTTTTTTATATGACTAAAGGGGATGCCAATAGACTTTCCGATGGAGAATTTGTGTCACAGGATAAAGTTGTTGGAAAGGTGGTTGGGGTTATTCCCTTATTGGGTTGGTTGATTAACATCGTTAAGTCTCCTTTTGGAATTACCTTTTTTATCTTTTTACCGGCAATAGTTATTATTCGAAATGAGGCGGTTAATATTATACGTTTAACCAAAAAAGAGTTAATATAAATGGATGAAATTTATTCAGAAAATTGCCCATCTTTTTATTCCCAGAGAGAGTAATAACCAGAAAGCTAAGCTTCTACATAATTCAAGTCTGACACTAATTACTTTTGTTTTTATTTTATATCAGCTACTTATATCTTTTGTCCCGCGCTTTGTACCAAAGATTTTGGGTTTTGCCGCCAATATTTCTCCCGATGAAGTGGTAGCCCTTACCAATAATAAAAGGTCTGAAGCCGGACTTCTTCCGTTGAGTTTAAATTCCACACTGTCCCAAGCCGCTCAAGCTAAGGGAGCGGATATGTTAAACAAAGGTTATTGGGCCCATGTTGCCCCCGATGGAACTCAGCCTTGGGCTTTTTTTACCATCTTTGGTTATAAATATAAATATGCCGGGGAAAATCTGGCAAGAGACTTTTCTTCGGCTTCATCTGCCGTTGAGGCTTGGATGAACTCACCTTCCCATAAAGAAAATCTGCTCTCCTCAAAATATAAAGAAATTGGTATTGGTGTGGTTGAGGGAAACTTGGTTGGAGTTGATACAACCATTATAGTTCAATTCTTCGGCACGAAGTATGCAGATACATTCCCTATTGCCCCAATTGCTGAAGTTAAAGCCGCCAATCAACCGCCCTCCGTGGAGGAAACAAAGACCTTAGTTTCACCCTTTAATATGACACGTTTTGTTTCTTTGGTTGTTGTGGGACTTTTGCTTTTTGTCTTGATTATCGACGGAGTCTTGGTTACCAAAAGAAAAACGGCCAGAATTTCAGGAAGAACATTTGCTCATATCGCATTTTTGGGGATGATACTAGTTATTGTATTAATATTAAAAGCAGGGAAGATTATTTAAGATGAAACATATAGCCAAACACTTACCGCATTATTTTGTCCTTTTTGGCCTTCTTTTAGCCGGAATTTTAGCATTTGTTCTTTTTTCATATGATCGGATTTTTCAGATGGTTGTTGCCGTCGCTGTTGCTGTTTCCTACGTTATCTGGGGACTGGTACATCATTATATTCATCGGGACCTTTATTTTTCAGTTGTTTTAGAATATCTTGCAGTTGCGGTTTTGGGACTTGTGATGGTCTTTTCATTGATCTTAAGAACTTAAGTTTGCTATACTTGTAGGTCGTGAGATGAAAAAAGTAACAAAAGCAGTCATTCCCGCCGCCGGTTTTGGCACCCGTTTTTTACCGCAAACTAAGGCTATGCCTAAAGAGATGCTTCCGATTGTCGATAAACCGATTATTCAATATGTGGTGGAGGAATGTGTAGCCAGCGGAATTGAGGATATTATTATAGTTACGGGATATCACAAAAGGGGGATTGAGGATCATTTCGATACTCCCAGCCGAGAACTTGTCCAGCTTTTGGAGTCGAGCGGGGAGGCCAAAAAACCGCTTTTGGAAGAGATTAAAAGAATCTCTGATTTGGCTAATTTTATTTATATCAGGCAAAAAGGAGGTTACGGCAACGCGACCCCTGTTAAAAATGCCAGAAGCATTATTGGCGACGAACCGTTTGTGGTTATATGGGGAGACGAGTTTATTTATGCAGACCCTCCACGGCTTAAACAGTGCCTTGATGTTTTTTATAAGTACGGTAATCCCGTAATTTCGGGGGTTGAAATCGAGAAAAAAGAAGATCTTTCAAGGTACGGCATAGCTGAGCTAGAGATTGTCAAAGACAATGTTTATAAAATTAAAAAAATCGTTGAAAAACCGCAACCGGAAAAGGCACCTAGCAATATTGCAACCCACGGTTGTTATGTTTTGACCCCTGATATCTTTGACATCTTGGATAAACAGAAACCGGGAACGGGAGGGGAATACTATCTTCCCGAGGCAATTGATGAATTAAGAAGATCGGGAAGAGATATTTATACTTGTGTGATTAAGAACGGAAAATATTATGATACAGGCAATAAACTGGATTACTTAAAAACTGTGGTTGAATTTGCTCTCAGGCATCCTGATCTGAATGGTGAGTTTAGGAAATATTTAGCCTCGCTTCATGTTTAATAGTCCCACCAGAGGAGAGTTGACTGTCGAGGAGGTAATTTACGATGTCTCGACTTTTGTAAAAGATGAACCGGGAAGCTACTACCGCTTAGTTATCGGAACGGATTCACAAATAAAGTCGGTCGAGGGAAAGCTTCAGATTGATTATGTGACGGCAATTGTCGTGCACAGAAAGGGAAGAGGAGCCAGATATTTCTGGAAGAAAGAAAAGAAGGATAAAGCACCGGTTTTAAGAGATAAGATTTATACAGAAACTTTAATGTCTCTTTCCTGTGCACAGGAGCTGGTACCCCTTTTTAGAAAAGCCATAACTCCGGCAAAGTATGATTTTGAGATTCATATTGATGTGGGCCCAATTGGACCGACAAGAGATATGATTAAAGAAGTGGTGGGTATGGTTCAGGGGAACGGGTTCGTGGCAAAAACAAAGCCCGATAGCTGGGGAGCATCTTCGGTCGCCGACAAGCATACTTAGTGCCTTATGGTTCTTGACTTCTTCTTCTTCTTGTATTCTATCGGCTAATGGTAGAAAAAAGCACCAAAATCGAGAGGCTTGATGAAGGAATCAGGCACGGATGGAAGCTTCTCGTTGACGGTCAACCTGTTGAGGTTAATGAAATGGCCGTGTTGGTTAATGATAGATTAGGCACTCTGATTTATGGAAAATCTCCCTCGGGTGAATATGATCAGTGGGCATTTCATGAAGTTGGAGGCGGCGGGTCGGTTATTATCCCGTATAGTATGATCGATAACCAGCTTTTTATAGGAGTTGTTACTCAAACTAGGCCGCTGCAATCAGGTGAACCCGTTGCAAACGTTCCCCGCGGTTTTATGGATCCTGATAAATCGCATTTTCAGGCTGCGTCTTCCGAGCTTGCTGAAGAGATGGGTCTTGATATTCCCGTCATTGATTTAGGCGGTGAAGGAGGTAACCCTAATAATGCCTTTTTTGAAACTTGGGGTGAAAACGAAGGAGTCAATTTTTGGGCCGTGAAGGTGCCGGCCGATAAACTTGTTGGCGGTGAAGGAGAGTATGGCTTTAAGCCTGGAGTGGTGAAACCGGTAGAGGGAGACAAGATGGCCGAGCGGATTTTAGGGAGTAAGTTTATTCCTTTGGCAGAGGCCGGTAAACTTGGGGATATGATGACCACTTCGGCGGTTACCCGGCTTTTGAATCACTTGGTTGATAAAGGTGAAATAACCATATTTTTTGGCTCCCCTTCTGGCAAGTAAGTTTTCTCCAAAGTTACTAATATTATGTAGGGATTGAGATTGGGAAAAAATGCTATGGGTTAGAGAATTTCTTCTCTGGAAATTCCAGCTTCCTTTAATAGTGAATTGAGAGTTCCCTTTGGAATTTCATCATTGTGTTTATCTAAAGAGAAAAGGTAACTTTCGATAGCATCCCTGACCATTCTTTGAGCTTCCTCAATGGTTTTGCCATAGGTTACACAACCAGGAAGAGAGGGAACAATGGCTGTATAACCCCCTTCAGGTTCAGATTTAAGAACAACTGAGTAGTTTTTCACTTTCATGGCTTAAAGTATAGCACAAAAAGTAAAGGGGGTTGAGATTGATAAAAGAGGCTGTATAATTAAAGATACGTTTTTTATATATGAAGGCGATTATTCCTACAGGTGGGATGGGTTCAAGAATGCAGCCGATGAGCTTCTATGTGAATAAGCATTTTCTTCCCGTTGCCAATAAACCTCTTATTTTTTACCCCGTTGAGTCAATTGCTGCATCCGGAATTAAAGAAGTATTAATTACCTATAATCCTGGAGGACTTGATCTTGCTAAGAAGTTTTTGGGGGATGGCAGTAACTGGGGATTAAAATTTACATATGTCGTGCAGGAAAACCCTCGTGGAGGGCTTGCCGATATTGTTAGAGTTTGTGAGAAAGAATTGAAAAAAGATTTATTTTTGCTTCATTTGGGAGACAATATTTTTACTGAAGGCATAAAAACCCAAGTTGATTATTTTATGAATAACAAACCAAACGGTATGGTAACTATGCTTAAATTCAAGGATAATTCCAGACTTGGAGTTCCCGTATTTAATAAAAAAGGGGAACTTGTAGATTATCTCGAGAAACCCCAAAAGCCTCCTAATGAGTTTGCAATTCCCGGTCTTTACTTTTTTGATAACAATGTTTTTAAGTGCTTTTCCGGAAAGGATAAAATCACTCCTTCGGAAAGGGGAGAACTTGAAATAAGAGCTCCTTATATGTGGCTTATTAAACACGGGTATAAGGTTGATGTTCAGGAATACAAGGGTAAATGGCTTGATCCCGGAAAATTTGATGACTGGATTGATTCAAATCAGTATTTATTAGATAGGACATTGGAGCCTAAAATTGGCAGCAAGATTGAAGAAGGATCTGATATCACCGGCAGGGTATATGTCGGAGAAGGTTGTACCATCAGAAATTCGGAAATTAGAGGACCGGTTTCAATTAAGGATAATGTTTCCATAATTGATTCATATATCGGTCCCTATACATCAATTGATGAAGGGTGTTTAATTGAAGGCTCGAGAGTCGAAAACTGTGTCCTAATGAATAATGTCAAAATTTATAAAGTTAAACAGCAAATAGATAATAGTTTAATAGGTCCCGAAGCTTCTATTTCTTCCACCGACGGAAAGCATTCTTGTTTGGAATTTTTCATTGGAGAAAAAGCAAATATAAAACTATAATTTATGCGTCTTCTTGTTACAGGCGGAGCGGGATTTATAAGCGTAGCTTTCAAAACCTACATATGAAAATATTAATTACTGGAGGAGCAGGTTTTATCGGATCAAACTTTATTAGATATTGGTTGAAGAATCATTCTGGTGATGAAATTACCAATTTGGATAAATTAACCTATGCAGGGCATATTTCTTCAACTAAAGATTTTAAAGATAATCCGAATTATCAATTTGTAGAAGGCAATATTTGCGACCCCAAAATAGTGGACAAGGTGGTAAGCGAAGTTGAAACCATTATCCACTTTGCGGCAGAGACCCATGTCGATAGATCCATAACTGGTCCTCAAGTATTTCTTCAAACTAACGTTATCGGAACTCAGATTCTTTTAGACGCTGCCCTAAAACATGGGGTTAAGAAATTTCATCATGTTTCAACAGATGAAGTTTTTGGAGCTTTGGAACTTGATGTCAAAGAAAAGTTTAGTGAAAATACTTTGTATGACCCGCATAGTCCGTATTCGGCCTCAAAAGCAGCCTCTGATCATTTAGTTAGATCATATTTCCACACGTATGGCTTACCAATAACAATTACAAATTGCTCCAATAATTTTGGACCGTATCAGGATCCCGAGAAGTTTTTACCTCGAGCCATAACTAATCTTATAGAAGGAAAAGAGATTCCTTTGTATGGTGATGGTAAATATGTCCGCGATTGGCTTTTTGTTGAAGATCACGTTAAAGCAATTGAGAAAGTTTTAGAAAAAGGCAAAGTAGGGGAAACCTACTTAATTGGAGGGCTTACGGAAGAGATAAATCATTTGGAAGTAACCAAAAAACTTCTTAAGATATTTAGCAAAGATGAAAGTTTGATTAAATTTGTAAAAGATAGAGCGGGACATGACAGAAGATACGCGGTTGATTGGACTAAAATAAATAAAGAGCTTGGTTGGAAACCTTTGTATGGATTTGATGAATGGCTTACAAAAACTGTAGACTGGTATAAAGCAAGTGAGTGGTGGTGGAAACCATTAAAGAAAGAAGCCGAAAAATTTTATGAAAAACTACATTAATAAAACGTCAATTCCCGGACTTTTTGTTATTGAAAGGCCAACTTTTAATGATGAAAGAGGGTTTTTCAGAGAAATTTTTAGGTTGAATGATTTAGAAAAAGAAACGGGAATCAAATTTAATATTGTTCAATCAAATCATGCAAAATCGCTCCCCGGAGTTATCAGAGCCTTACATGCTGAAAATTGGAATAAATTGGTATATCCAGTACGGGGAAAAATATTTTCTGCAGTTGTTGATATTCGTGAAGACTCTGACACTTTTGGAAAATACGAGACTTTTACTTTTGATGAAAGCTCTCACAAGGCCTTGTTTATTCCTAGGGGTTTTGCTAATTCAATTTGTGTGGGAGGAGATGAACCAGCAGATTATCTTTACTTGGTTGATGCCTATTATGACGGAAAAGATACCAGGGCAATTAGTTGGAATGATCCTGATATAAATATCAAATGGCCAATAGATAATCCAATTATTTCAGAAAGAGACAGAAAGAATCCTTCATTAAGAGAGATGTTTCCGAAAAAATTTCCTGCAAAGCAGAATTAATATGAAGAAAGTTTTTGTAACCGGCGGATCGGGTTTGGTGGGATCCTTTTTTGTTGAGAGTTATTCTAAGAAATATGAAATTATTGCTCCGGAATACCCAAAAATTGATTTAACCAAAAAAGAAACGTTTGAAAACATAATTAAAAAAGAGAAACCGGACGTGATTTTGCATTTTGCGGCCTATACCGATGTTACCCAGGCCGAAAACCAAAGAGATGATAAAGCTGGTGCTTGCTGGCAAATAAATGTAGAAGGAACGAAAAATTTAGCTTTATTAGCAAAAGAAATAAATGCTCATTTTATTCATATCTCCACTGACTATGTGTTTTCAGGGCCTGGTCCATATAAAGAAGTTGATATTCCTGAGATAGATTCATCTAAATTGACTTGGTATGGGTTTACTAAAGCGGAAGCAGAAAGAGTAATTAACGGTATTTTTGGTAAGGAAAGGACTGTTCTTAGATTAATTTATCCTGTACGTGCTAAATATCCCGCCAAAATGGATTATTTAAGAAAACCTCTAAGTTTATTTGATCAGGGAAAACTCTATCCTTTATTTAATGACCAGCAGGTAACAATCACTTTTATTGATGAGGTGTGTTTGGCTTTGGAAAAAATCATTGACGGGAAAATATATGGTAATTTTCATGCGTCCACCCCGGATTTATCAACTCCATTTGAGTTAGTAAGTTATCTGATTGAAAATGCAAGAGGAGTAAAAAATGTTGTTAAACCTACTTCCTTAGACGAGTTTTTAAAAAGTCCCGGTATTTCACCAGTAAGATATCAGAAATTTGGAGGCTTAAGGGTTGAAGAAACCGAGAAGACTTTGGGAATTAAATTTAGTTCTTGGAAGAATGTTGTCGATCAGCTTGTCGCCAATTTTTAATTTTTTTGTGGTTTCCGGAAAGAAGAACTTCTGGAACATTCCATTTCTTATATTTTTCAGGCCTTGTATATTGAGGATACTCTAAGTAGCCTGGTTGGGAATGAGATTCTTCTACAATTGATGCTTCTTTTCCCACAACTCCCGGAATTAATCTGACAATAGAATCAATAATAACCATTGCCGGAATTTCCCCTCCGGTTAAAACATAATCTCCGATTGAAATAACTTCATCTACTAAGTGTTCATGAACTCTGTGGTCAACCCCCTCATAGTGGCCGGCAATTAAAATCAGATGCTCCAGTTTACTTAACTCTACTGTTTTTTGCTGCGTGAATTTTTCTCCTGTTGCGTCTAATAAAATAACTTTAGAATTTTTTGTTTTTAATTCTTTTAATGCGGAGTCAACTACATCAACCCTCATAATCATTCCCGGACCTCCGCCATAGGGCCTATCGTCAACCGTACGCCTATCATCAAGTCCCCATTTTCTTAGGTCGTGAATCATTATTTCAATCAAAGATTTGTCTTGAGCCCTTTTGATAATTGATTCATTGAAAGGTCCCTCAAACATTTTTGGAAATAGTGTGAGTATGTCAATTTTCATAACCATATTGTAACATTAAGTAATGGATAAAGTCGTAATTGTTATGCCTGCCTATAATGAGGCAGAGAATATCGGCCCCATGATTACGGAACTTTTCGAGAAAGTTTTTCCCAAAATCACCGGAATTGAAATGAATCTTTTGATTGTTGATGATTTTTCTCCGGATAAAACCGGGGATATTGTTAAAAAGTATCAGGAAAAATATTCAAAATTGTTTTTATTGCAAAAACAAAAAGAAGGACTTGGCTGGGCATATGTTAAAGGTTTTAGATATGCGGTCGAAAAGCTTCATGCCGATGCCGTAATGGAGATGGATGCGGATTTTCAGCATCCTCCCAAGTTTGTTATTCCCATGGTTGAGGCTTATATAAACGGGGCTGATTATGTAATAGGAAGTAGATATATAAAAGGAGGTTCAATACCAAAAGAATGGGCATTCTCTCGAAAAATTGTGAGCTATTTTGGAAACCTATTTATTCAGATATGTCTTCTTAATTTCAAAATACATGATTATACAACCGGTTTTAGATTGACGCGGGTTAAAGATGTTTTGGACAAAATTAATCTAGAGAAGCTTATGGCTTTAAAAAGATTTGCTCATAAAACAGATTTGCTTTATCAAACATTGAGGTTGTCAAAAAAGACTATTGAAGTTCCCCTGGAATTTGCATCACGGGAGAAAGAAAAATCGAAATTTAATTGGATAGAATTTATAGAATCTCTTAAAACTGCAATTATTTTAGGAATTAAAGATAAAATAAGGTTTATTAAATTCGGGATTGTCGGTTTTACCGGGTTTTTGGTTAATTATTTAGGACTTGAAGCTTTAAAGAGGTTTGGTCTTTCAACTTATTTTGCCACTCTTTTGGCCACCGAAGCGGCCATTGTCTCTAATTTTATTTTTAATAACGTTTGGACTTTTAAGGATAAAACCATCACTAAGGTTGGCGACATCATTCCTCAATTTTTAAAATTTAATCTCTCATCTCTTTTTGCTGTTATTGTTCAACCTTTAATAGTAACCGCCGCAACAAGAATATTTTCGGATAGTTCGCTTGTCAGGCTTTTTGCTCTTATTTTCGCCCTAATAGTTGTAGTGATTCCCTACAACTACGTTGTCTATAACCTCTTTATCTGGAAGACGTGGAAGTTGCCTTGGAAAAAAAATTAATTCTGGCGTGATCTTCGGCCACCTTTTTCCTGGTGGAAAGTGCGGTTTCTCATCTTCCCCAATTTCACCAATTAAGCTATGTCGTACTTTTTGCAATCTCCAGTGGCGTGCTATTTCCATTTGTACACTATTAGTCGGAAAGTTTAGGTTTACCCCACGTTTTTAGAGGAATGGAGCCCAGTTGGAGATGGGCATGGTGTTTTGGGAAATATAAGCGAGTGAAAAAAGGAAGATTGGAATAATTATTATGGCAAAAGCAATCTTAAACTCCTTAGTGATTAGTGTATTTGAGTAAGCCTTGATAATAAAAGGAACTGCGGGGAGAGCGTACCGCACAATATCTCTATGGGCTACAAAAAGGATTGAAAGAATAAATATGCCCGCAAACCACGAAACGACATGATCCTTTTCTTTAATCAATTTTAATACTCCTAAAATTCCCAGAAGGTAAATAAACACAACTTCCTCGAGCCAAAAAGTGCCTACCCAGGGAGCAGAGTAGTTAAATATTGAAAATGGGGGAAACATCAGATGGATATTATCCCCCGAATTAAAATAGGCCCAGAAATTTTTAAACTGTAAACCAAAAAGCGAAAAGACAAGAACTAGAGCGAGGGGAATGAAAAGTATCGGCCAATATTTTTTGATTTCTGTGAGTTTTAGTATATTTTTATTTGTTGTAATGGCGTTTTTTATCACAGGTGCGAAGATGGCAAGGATATAGGCTACAAAAAGAAGAATTCCGGGTGGTTTTGCAAGTTGTGCCAAAGCTCCCCAAATGCCAGCCAACAGGTATTTTTTGTTTTGGAAATAGTAGATCGATGCGAGCAGTCCAGCCATAAATAAAGGCTCTGCAGAGCCAACAGATTTAACAATCAACCAGCGGGCGGGGAATAATGAGAAGACAAGCGCTAAGAATAACGAATTTCCTTCATTCTGATACTGCCTTATAAACTTATAAAAGAAATATGTTGCGAGACATGATGCAGCAACAGTTATAAAAAGCATTGAATAAGGAAAACCTAAGAAAATTGAAAAGAGTCTAATAAGGAAAGGGAACAGAGGAAAGTGGGCTGCATAATACTCTAGTGGAAGTGGGAACTGAAAGCTTGCCCCGATTATATCGGGGTTATACAAACTTTTGGCAATAACCAAGTAGATTGGTCCGTCATAGTTGGAAACAATTGTGGCCATTCCGACTTGAGGCAAGGGAATCCCCCAAAGGCTTTTTAATCTGGCAAAAAAAGGGAGCCAGACAAAAAATGTGGGAATTAGGGATATAGCTACGAGCAAAAGAAGTCTTTGAATCTTTTTCATCATACTCATTATATGCTAGACTTTGCCTGTATGCCAAAAGCTTATTCACTTTCAGTTTTTTTACCTGCATTTAATGAAGAAAAGGATATTGAAAGAACCGTTTTGCAGGTTCGGGATACTTTGTTAAAAATTGCCGATGAATGGGAGTTAACAGTTGTTAATGATGGATCAAAAGACAAAACCAAAAAGATCGTTGAAGATTTGGTAAATCGCGATCCTCGTATAAAAATAATTAATCATGAATTTAATCGCGGCTACGGAGCGTCCTTAAGAAGCGGTTTTTATTCAGCCAAATATCCGTGGATTGCTTTTATGGATTCTGATGGGCAGTTTGATTTTACCGAAATTATGACATTTATTGAAAAACAAAAAGAAACAGGTGCAGACATTGTTGCCGGCTACTATAAAAAAAGGAAAGTTTCTTATTTGAAAATCATTACAAGCAGAATTTGGGAGCTATTCGTTTTTACCCTCTTTGGTTTAAAAACAAGAGATATCGACTGCGGTTTTAAAATGGTTTCAAAAAAAGTGATTGAGAAAATCCCGAAGTTGGAATCAGAAAGAGGAGCGTTTATCAGCAGTGAATTTTTAATTAAAGCTAAAAAAGCCGGTTTTAAGATAGTTGAAATTCCGGTAACACACTTTCCTGCAGGAAGGGTAGGAACCGGAAGAAAATTAAATGTAATCATTCAAAGTTTTGTTGATTTAATAAAGCTATGGAAAAACTTAAAAATTGGGTAAAAAATAATAAAATTGAATTTATAATTCTTGTCACAATTCTTGCGACTGGAGCTTTTTTACGGCTTTATAAAATTGGAGATTATATGACATTTTTGGGGGATGAAGGAAGGGATGCAATTGTAGTTAGCCGTTTTCTTAAATATTTTGACATTATGCTGATAGGTCCAGGAACTTCAATAGGAAATATGTATTTAGGGCCGTTTTATTACTACATGATGGCTATACCCCTTCTTGTTTCTAATTTTTCACCAGTAGGGCCTGCTGTAATGGTTGCTTTATTGGGAGTAGCAACAATTGCTTTAGTTTGGTGGGTGGGGCGAGAATGGTTTTTGCCTAAAGCAGCTTTACTTGCAGCGACACTTTATGCAATTTCTCCGACTATAATTGTTTACTCTCGTTCTTCATGGAACCCAAATGTGATGCCATTTTTTGCTCTTTTGTGTATTTATTCAATTTGGAAAGTTTATAAAGAGAATAATTTTCAATGGTTAATTATTTTAGGGATTTCTTTCGCTTTTGTTTTGCAATCACATTATTTAGGGTTGTTACTTTTACCTACACTGGGACTTTTTTGGTATCTTACCAAAAATAAAAATCGGGAATTTAAGAAGAAATTTTTAATTACCTCAATCATTTTTATCTTACTGATGTCACCCTTGGTTATTTTTGATGCCCGTCACGGTTGGCGAAATTTTGCCGCCATGGGCCAATTTTTTTCTGTAAAGAAAGACGCAGTTACTTTCAAACCCTGGTTTTTTGTTTCAAAAATTTGGCCAATATATAAAATGTCGATAACCAGCTTGGTAACAGCCAAAATTAATCCTCTTGGAGTAACAACTTCGATTGGATTAGCATCATATATGATTTGGTCAGTTATTAAAAAGAAAAATTTACTTTTGGTAAGTTGGTTAGGTTTTGGAATTTTAGGATTAAGCGTTTATAAGGGCCAAATATATGATCATTATTTTGGATTCGTTTTTCCTGCAATCTTTTTATTAATTGGAGCTTTAATTTATGAATTATCTCAAATCAAAAAACAGCAAATTTTTTTCCCTATTTGTTTGTATGTTTATTTAAGTGTCTTAGTGGCGGTTAACTTATGGAATACACCAATTAGAAAAGCTCCTAATATGCAATTACCCCGAAGTATTATGATTTCTAGATTTATTGAAGAAAAAGCTGGTGGAGAGAGATTTAACATTGCTACAATTTCTAAAAACAGCAACCGCGATGTCTATCAATATTTTCTTTCTCTTTGGGATGCTAAGGTGGTTGATACTGACCCAAGTGCGGTTGCCTATACGGTTACGAATCAATTGTTTGTTGTTTGTGAAATGCCTAAAGAAAAATGCGATCCGACCCATGACCCGTCGGCCTGGATTACCAACTTCGGTTGGACTAAAATTATCGATCAGTGGGAGGTTTGGGGGACAAATATTTACAAGCTGGGTCACACTAAATAATTATGAATTATCAAGAATCCTTAAAGATATTAGAACTCATCAATAAAACAAAAAGGGTACTTATTAACTGTCACTATAAACCTGATCCTGATGGAATAGGTAGTGCCTTGGCAATTTATCTTGCTTTAAAAAAAATTAGAGATTTTGAAATAGAATTAATTTGTCCAAGTAAACTCCCTGAATCTTTAAGTTATCTTCCCAATTTTGAAAAGATTAAACAGGTCAATTATTCTGAATTTGATTTTTCCAAATATGATTTGTGGGTTATTCCCGATGCTGCTAATTGGTGGCAAATATCGGGGATTTTGGATTTTAATCCTCCCAAAATAGATGTTATTAATATTGATCACCATGAAACAAATGAAATAGGTTTTGAAAATTCTATAATCTCAAAAGGATTAAGCTCGGCGTCAGAACTAATATTTAATGTTTTTGAAGATTGGAATTTAGAAATTAACAAAGATATTGCCATGTGTATTCTTTCCGGAATAATCGGAGATACAGGGGTTTTCAGATACACAAATGTTACTTCAAGAACTCTTGAAATAGGTAGCAGACTAATGAATTTGGGAGCCGATAAAAATATGATTGTGGCAAAAACTTACGGGTCAATTCCTTTTAATGAAATGAAGTTTTGGGGGAGAATTTTAGACTTAATGCAATTGGAAAAAGATTACAATTTTGTTTGGGTAGCAATCTCTTTAGAAGAATATGAAAAATACGGAAGACCAGTAGAAGCAAAGTCTGCAAGTGCCAGTAATTTTGCGTCAATAGTTGATAGAACCAATTTTGGAATCATAATAGTTGAAGAGAAGAAAGATTTTGTCACCTGTAGTTTTAGATCAAGGGGAAGTTTTGATATTTCACAAATTGCCCAGGAATTAGGAGGAGGAGGACATAAAGAAGCCGCTGGGGCAAGAATTGTGGGTTTGCCTTTTGAAAAGGCAGTAGACAAAGTTTTGGAAGTTGCCAGAAAGTATGCTAAAAAAACTAACTAAAGAGGTATTAGGACATAAGATTATTTATCTTCTTTTGTTGGTAATTCTTGGTTTCGGTCTTTTTCTTAGAGTCTATAACCTAAATAATCTTCTTGGTTTCTATTTTGATCAAGGTAGAGATGCTTTGGTTATTTGGGACCTCTGGCATTTTGGAAACATTCCTTTTATTGGTCCCACCACGGGAATTGCCGGAATATTTAGAGGACCTTTTTATTACTATCTTATTGCCCCTTTTTATCTTTTTGGAAAAGGTAATCCAATTTGGCCATCAGTGTTTTTATCGGTAACATCGATAATTGCATCGGCAGTTATGTATTATCTTGGAACGAAAATTCAGGATAGAACAACAGGTTTAATTGCAACCATCTTGTCTTCATTTTCGTTTAATATAGTTCTTGCTTCCCGTTGGCTTTCAAATCCGACGCCAATGCTTCTTTTAAGTGTACTTTTTGTTTGGATGCTGGTATTAATTGTCGAAGGGAAAAAATGGGCTTGGGTTTCGGCTGTTTTTATTGCCACAGTTTCTCTTTTTCATTTTGGTTCTGCAGGAGAGGTTTTTTACTTCCTACCCCTTCTTACTCTTTTTATTTGGAAAAGAAAACAATTACTAAATAGAAAAATAATTATTTGGTCGGGAATATTTGTTTTATTAGCAATTTTTCCGCTGGTTGCATTTGATATTAAAAATCACGGAATATTGATTAGCAATATAAAAAAGTTTTTAATAACTGATGAAAGTTTCAAGCTTCCAACTTGGAATTTCATTGCCGTTAAAATCGGATTATATTATAACGTTTTTACCAATAAAATTTTTAATGCCAGATACGCTGTTGAAAAATTTCTTTTAAGCGGAGTTTTGCTTTTTTTCGTTTATCATCTTAGGGATCTTATTAAAAAAGACGGAGTTAAAGTGCTCGTTCTTCTTCTATTGTCGGTTACTTTTGGTTTGATATTTTTTCAGGGGAATTTTGGCAATATCTATGATTATTATTTAACAGGCTACTACTTGCCTTTTCTTCTTCTTTTTTCGATTGTATTGGGATATATGTGGAAATTTAAATTGGGAATTATTTTTGTAGTTTATTTTGTGTATATATTCTTAACCAATAATTATAATGTATTGCATTTTAAATTCTGGGATAAGTCGGAAGGACTAAATAGTATTGGTTTTGTTAATCAAAAACAGGCTATTGGTTGGATTTATGAAAACGCAGGAAACAAAAACTTTAACGTAGATGTTTATGTTCCACCGGTTATTCCTTATGCCTATGACTATCTTTTTAAATGGCTGGGAACTACAAAATATAACAAAGAACCCAATAATGAAAACGTAGAATTATTATATCTTTTATATGAACATGATCCGGATCATCAGGAAAGATTAGATTCCTGGATGGCGAGACAAAAGGGAATTGGAAAGATGTTCGAACAGAAAAAATTTGGAGCAATTACCGTCGAAAGGAGGTTAAGGATATGATAAGCGAAGCTTGAAACGATTACGTTATGAAAAAATATTGGTTGCTAATAACAATTTTATTAATTGGGCTATTTCTTAGAGTTTATAAACCGCTTGAGCTTTATATGTACGGCCATGACCAGGATTTGGCGGGTTGGATTATAAAAGATATTTTAGTAAATGGTCATTTAAGATTAATCGGTCAGGAAACTTCTTCTCAGGGAGTATTTATTGGTCCGCTTTTTTATTATTTACAAATACCCTTTTATTTATTAACCAAAATGGATTCTTCAGGAACTATTATTTTGGTAACAATTTTAGGTTTGTTTTCGATATTTTCTTTTTACTTTTGTTTTTCAAAGATATTCGGAAAAAGAGTTGGTCTAATCTCCGCTTTTATCTATTCAATCGGAGTATATTTTATTTTTACAGATAGAGAAATTGTTCCTACCATGCCGGTTTATCTTTGGACCGTTTGGTTTTTTTATGGCCTTTGGCTCATTTTGAATGGGAAAAGTAAAGCCTATATCCTGTTGGGAACCCTTTTGGGAACTGCCTGGAATTTTAATATGGCCTTGGTAATTTTAACTCCTTTAATTTTGTTTGCCCAAATTTTTTCAAAAAAGAAGATCAATTTAAAGCATGTCGTTTTGGGAGTTGTTGTTTTTTTGATTGCCTTTTCTCCTTTCATTGTTTTTGAATTAAGGCATTCTTTTAGACAAACCAAAGCAATAGTAGCCTCACTAACTTCCGGCAAAGATTATGTTTCTGGAACCAGTAAGGGGTTTGCCAAGATGAACAGAGTCTATCAGCTGGTCAGAAAAAACACTTCAGCAATGGTTTGGGGTCAAAATAGCCAATTGGGTTATACGGTAACTTTTTTTGTTTTGATACTAGTTTTTATATATCTTCTTAAAAAGAACTTGATCAAAAGGAGCCTTGGCATAATTATGATTATGTGGTTGGTCTTATATATTATATTTTTTACGATTAACTCAATTAATATATCCGAATACTACTTAAACGGGATGAATATTGTTTGGATAGCTATAATTTCGATTTTTCTAGATCATCTTTTATTACAAAAATATTTAGGCTATGCGGTTCTTACTATCATTGTGGGAGTTAATTTAAAAGAGTTTGTTGTAAGACCCATCAACAGAAGCGGTTATTTGAATAGAAAAGCAATTGTCGATTTTATTAAGACGGATTCTCAAAATCATAACTACCCTTGTGTTTCAATTTCATATATTACATCCCCGGGAAATAATTTAGGGTATAGGTATTTTTATTGGCTTAATGACATGCATGTTAATCAGCCGATATCGGGAAGTCCCGTCTATACAATTGTCTTTCCGCACAGTTTGGTTGATAGAATAGATAAAAGTTTCGGGGCCTTAGGTTTGATTTTGCCAGATTACAAAAAGTATACTGAAAGTCAAGTAGAAGATAGTTGTCAGGGAGCAAATTCAAATTTGGTCGATCCGATGGGTGGTTATACCGAGTAATATGCAAACATTATCTATCGTAATTCCGGCTTACAATGAAGAAAAGACAATTAAAAACGGTTCGTTGGAAGACGTTTGGAATTACTTGAATAAACAAAAATATAATTGGGAGGTGATTATTGTTGATGATGCCTCAACCGATAAAACATTATTACTTTCCCAAAGTTTTGCAAAGACGCATAGTGGTATAAAAGTTTTAGCAGAACCACACCGCGGAAAAGGGGGTTCGGTCATTGCAGGAATGCTAAGTGCATCGGGAGATATTATTCTTTTCGCCGATATGGATCAGGCGACTCCGATAAACCAAATAGAGAAACTACTCCCCAAGTTTAATAAGGGTTTTAATATAGCAATAGGTTCCAGATCGGGTAGAAAAGGAGCTCCACTTATTAGAAAAGCCATGGCTTACGGTTTTGTTGTTTTGAGAAACGTTGTTTTAAGGCTTCCCTATAAAGATACTCAGTGTGGATTTAAAGCTTTTAAAAAAGATGCGGCAAAAAATATTTTTAATAGAATGCGGGTTGTTAATGAGAAAACCCGAAAGGGAGGAGCATCGGTTTCGGCTGGGTTTGATTTGGAAGTTTTATACGTTGCCAGGAAGTTGGGATATAAAGTTGCTGAAGTTCCTGTGGAGTGGCATCACAAAGAAACAGAAAGAATTAATCCCATTAAAGATTCATGGGAAGGTTTAAGGGATTTATTAAAGGTAAGACTTAATGCTTTACTGGGAAAATACAGAGTATAGTAAAAGTATGAGTATAAAAAAAACAGGGTTATTGCAAGCATTGGGGGTAACTATCTATTGTTCATTAGTAGGACTTCTTTTCTGGCAAGGAAACCATCTTTTTCCGAAGGTTAATCAATACTTTGCCCCTGTGATGATGCTTCTTCTTTTAAGTGTTTCGGTTTTGGTCTGCGGTTTACTTGTTTTTTACAAACCCTATAAATTATTTTTTGAAGGTAGGAAAAAAGATGCTATTAACATTGTTCTTTCAACCTCTCTTTGGCTTTTTGCTTTTCTATTTTTTTTCTTTCTTCTAATGATTATTTTCAAGTAATAGTTCAATCTGTGTTAAAATTTAGCAATGGTGAAAAAGTTTATAACAGCATTCAAGAAAACCATGGGCTTATCGCCCATGGATGAATTGAACGCTGATATGTCATCCTCGTTTAGACGGGGAAACCACGGGCATAAGCCCGTGGAGGATGTCATAAAAGAGTGGAAATGGGTGATTTTAGGTGGAATCGGAATCGTCTTTTTTGCTTTGGCAATTAGGTTATATAATTTGACTCTTCTTCCCGTCTTTGCCGATGAGGCAATTTATATTCGCTGGTCGCAGGTAATGAATGCCGAACCTACCTTAAGATTTTTACCTC
>Ga0208958_1001048_pt1 | contig 29372 bp, 25 predicted proteins | sample RifOxyB1_FD_184032 | JGI IMG/M metagenome (GOLD analysis project Ga0208958, IMG submission 184032) | Soil microbial communities from Rifle, Colorado - Rifle Oxygen_injection B1 (SPAdes) | ecosystem: Environmental > Terrestrial > Deep subsurface > Rock core/Sediment | place: Rifle, Colorado...
CAAATCTAAGAGGAACAAATCGGCGCATTCTTCATCATCTATACCCAAATTATATTTCTCTCTGTAAACCTTGGATGTCTCCACAAAACGCGACATGTTTTCAGATACATCTTTATTTTCTTTATAAAAATCAAAAACATTTGTCATTCTAACCAAATAATGAATGACGTCATTGCCCCACACGGAACGCAGGCCAAAGTTTTCAAAATCAATGAAAACAATACCGCCCCCATCTTTTTTCATAAGATTTTTATAAGTCAAGTCCCCGTGCTGATTCGCAACATAAATATCGCGCTCCTTTCTTTTATTTAGTAATTTTATTGCCTGCTCGTATTCTTGATCACCTGTAATGCCTAAATCTTTTATTGCTTCCGAGACAGAAGCTATTTTTATTTTTTTTATTTTTTTGACTGAATTGTGGTATTCGGCCACCAGATAAAAATATTCCGCTTCACTTCTTTTGCCAACCGGCTGCCCCGAAATTATTTCTTCACAAACATAATTTAAATCACCCATTTTCCCCGTGGAAAATATTTTTGGGGTATTTAAGCCAGTGGAACTAAAATATTTGAGTCCTTCAGTTTCTCTTTCAATCATGCCATTAGATTCAATGTCACGCGCCATTTTTATTATATATAAAGGCTCATCTCCTGCCGAAATAAAAAACAGGACTTTGCGGCTGGTAGCGGGGTCTCCATGGAAAAATTTGGAAACCTTTAAGTTCTCTCTATTATTTGGAATAATTTTTTTGATTTCTTCTATCATTTTTTTGCAAATATGGCATAGCTGTAAAAAAAGTGCCTCACTATTTTAATGACCGTTTTCTTTTTTAATATCCACTTCAAAAACCTGCTCAAATCGCTGCTTCCAAAAAAGAAACTGAAAGCGCTAGGGTCCTCAAAATCAATGAGGTATTTAGGCATATTGTAGCCGGGGTGAGCAACATAAAAAGAAGCGCCATCAACATCAAAACCCGCATCTTTCAATAATTTTTTATATCCGGATACGCCGTAAGTATATGTCCTATATGGCTTGCCTATCTTTTTTCTAGTAACAAAATCCGCCAAAAAGCGAGGCATGAAAGTTGTATATCTTAATCTATTATGGTCTTTGGCGTTATGAAGATAGGTAGCAGCATATCTGTTTTCTATCCCTATGTACAAAACTCCTCCTTTTTTGAGTATAGAGTATACTTTTTTTAAATCTTCTATTTGGTCTTCTCTTGGATTTTTATTTTTATTTTTTTCTCCGAGCCATTCAACCACCCCGTTCATGACGATAAAATCGAATTTCTCTTTTTCAAAGGGCAGATGTTCTATGTCACTGTGATAAAGAGATACATTCTCCACATTCTCCATTTCTTTGCGATATTCGCAAAACTCAACCCTCTTTTTTGAAAGGTCGCAGGCGTGCACTTCTTTGGCTATTTTGGCCATATTGAAAGTGTGCACCCCGAGCCCGCAGCCGGCATCCAAACAAACGCTCTCTTTATTTATATTGGACAAATAAAGAAAGTCGCTTCTGACAGACCCAAAAATAAAATTTTCTCTTTTTAATTTTTCTTTTATGTATTTTTTGGCTCCGTCAAAGTCTTTTTTTTCACACAAAAGCAAAATCTCGTCCATATCCTTCTCCGGAAATTCACCCCAATAAATATTTGTGTTTATAAGGCTTTGCATTTATATTTTTATTTTTTGAAATTGTTCAAGGTAAATGCTTTTTGTTTGTTCGGCTGTAGATTTCCAGGTAAACTCTTTAGCCCTTATTAAGCCTAATTCTCTCATTTTAGCCATTTTTGGCCTATCTTCCAGGATATTGTGTACAGTATCAGAGAGACCCTCTACATCCAAGGGGTCTATGGTTTCTACCGCCTCGCCGCCAATTTCACCCATAGAGGCAACATTTGAAGTAATTACTGGCGTACCCGAAGCCATAGCTTCTAATACTGGCAGGCCAAAACCTTCGGAAAGAGAAGGAAAAACAAAAAGTTCCGCTCCAGAATATATTGCATTCAAATCGTTATCGGTAACAAAAGGAACAAAAATAATATCTTTGGCAAAAGGAGATTTGTCTCTTTCATCATATTCATCTCTTCTTTGTGAAGTCTGGCCACCAACAACAACTAAAAGTTCCGAATGGTTTGGATATTTTTCTCGAAAAAACGTGTACGCCTTGATAAGAGTAACAACATTTTTGTGTGGAATAAATCTAGAAATATCTAGGATATACGGACGGAGAATACCATATTTTTTAAGAACCTCTATTACTTTATTTTTTTCAATAGGCTGAAAATTTTCTCCACCGCCATTGTAAATAGAGACAATTTTTTCTGTAGAAAAGTTATAGTATCTCTCTACTTCATATTTAGCATGATTGGAAACTACTATAGCCACATCTACGGACTTGTGAAAATATTTCAAAACAATATTAAAGATAAACCTAGAAAAAATAAAATCATGCGGGGCGCTTATATCACCCGCTCCATGCATAGTAACGATTATTTTCTTAGCTGGTGCAAAAGAGTAGAGAGGGTAAATTCTTGGCTGAAACCAGTGAATTATATCAAATTGATTGTTTCTGTATTTCCAAAAAAATAAAAGATGTGAGATGAAATGTGAACCATATGGTAATCGAACTTTTGGCATAATAATTTCTTTAGCCCGCGCATATATTGGCACATCTGATTTTTTATAATGAACGAGATAAAAATCAAAACGTTCATCAGAAAGCATCTGCTCGATTAATTTTTGAGCATAGAGAGCTGTACCCTTGCCACGCCTTTCATCAAAAGCATAGCTCATTAATGCAATTTTGATTTTTTTATTCGACATTATTTAATAAGAATTTTTACTACCCTAAATCCGTTCCCCGATTCCTCAGCAATTTTATTTTTGATTTCGATCTTTTTTTTGGTCATTTTGCGTAATTCTCTGGCCTTTTTGCCCGTTTCGGCCAGACCCAGGGCATTATGGCGGATTTTATTTTCTCCGCTGTCCCAAATTTTCTTATGATATTTGTAAAATTGTTGTATCCACTTTTCTTTTACAGGAACACCTTTCTCTTTAAGTTCCTCTATAGCCATTGTGTACTTCGCTAGTTTTTTTTTAAGTTGCGGCTTTTCATTTTTGACTTGATCGGGAGTAAGCATATGAACCCTTTCTTTTTTCAGTTTCAAAAGAGTGTACCGATCAATAAGTTCTGCTAACGGAACTTCTATGATTTCAGATTCCACTCCTGGACATGCTTTTGCAATTTTATTCTTAATTTCCAGTCTTTTTGTATTGACTTTAACCATCCGAAACATTTCTTTTCCGATTTTTTCCAATTTTTTTTTAGGCAAAGTTTTGTACAAATCCCGGCGAATATTAGACTCCAGCTCGCGACCCTTAGAGTTTAGTCTGTATAAACGGTCAACCCAGCTTTTTATTTTAAAACCATCTTTCTGAAATTTTTCAATAGCTATTGTATACAAGTCAAACTGCTTTTTCAGTATAGGCTTTTCTTTTTTTACTTCACGTGGAGACAAATAGGCATCTATGCCTTCCATTTTTAGTTTCAATACAGTGTATTGATCAATTACTTCATCTATTGGAGTTTTCATATAGAATTTTTTTAAAAAGATTTATATATTGATCTATGCAGTTTTGCCAAGTAAACCCTTTTACCCGTTCAAAACCTTTTTTGCTTAATTCTTTTCTCAATTTTTCATCTGTAGCTGTTTTTTTCATTGCCTCAGCGATTTCTTTTACGTCATACGGATTGACCAATATACCGGCTCCTCCGACTGCTTCTGGCAAGGCTGAAATATTTGAAGCAATGACTGGCGAACCGCAAGCCATAGCTTCTGCTATAGACATACCAAAACCCTCCTTAAAAGAGATCTTGACAAGAGCAGTCGCACTCGTGTAGAAAGCTGGCCGATATTCTGTGAGAACATTACCATTAAAAATAACATCAGCATAGTATGGCGACTGTTCTAGGCCTGTCGCATGTAAAATTTCTTTTATCTTATCTGCAGCGTTGCCACCGATAAAAATAAGTTTTTCTTCTATATCAGGATTTTCTTTGCGCAAATGCATATAGGCTTTAACCACTCGGATAACGTTTTTATGCCTATTCAAACTGCCCGAATGTAAAAAATACTTTTCTGTTGTAATGTTATATTTTTCAAATGCCTTTTTAATTTCTTCTTTTGAGGCCGGCTTATATACAGATTCTAAAGGATTATAGATCGTAAATATTTTTTCCGGAGGAATATGATATGTGTATATAATTTCCCTCGAACCGAATTCAGAAACTCCAACGACTGCATGCAAGAATTTGTTAAAAAATGTAAGAGTAAACCAAAAAACCATATTTGGTATAGTCCAGAGACCCACATATCCGTCGTGAGCTTTTATAACAATTCTTTTGGCTGGAAAAAACCAGTAAAAAGGATAGGGTCGGGGTACAAATATCATAAATATATCAAACTTTTCCTTGGTAGTTAGACAAAATTTCATATAGGAAATAAAGTGTGATCCCCACGGCAGACGATTTTTTGGTAGAATAATTTCTCTAACCTTTATATATATCGGCGCATCAGACATATGTTTGTAATGAACCAAAGTTACTTCAAACTCAGAATGTTTGATTAGATTTTCTACAAATTCCCTTGGAAAAGCTGTTCTTTCCGGCCGAACATCCATTTTGTCGGTCAATAGAGCAATTTTGATTTTTGGCTTCATAGTTATTTTTATGATTTTTGAAAAACTGCAATGAAGCTTTTTCCGGAATTCGGGAATAGGATGGATAACATTTTTTCATATAGTTTCGATACCCACATCGTTGGATTATCGTTTAAGTGGTTGTAGGTTTTCTTTTCTATTAAAACAAGGTCGGAAGTGTAACCGGCCAATCCATCCACATCAAAACCGGTGCTTGAATATACCTCCATGATCAATCCCATTTTGGAATAGCTCAGTGGTTTGGATATTATTTTTTGAGCCAATAGTTCTTTATTTACTTTATCGTAAAGATTTTCATAATAATTCGGTTTTCCTTTTTTGAAATATTTATTATAAAGATTGAGCAATCTAACGTGTTTGAACAGACTTTCCAGGAAAGCCCCTCTCTTTGAGAAGAGCCGGAGTAATTTGTAATTCGTCCACAAAAACTTATGTTTAAAAAAGGCGCTATTAACTTCGTGGGCAATGATTAGTCTGCCACCAACTTTAAGCACCCGGTTTATTTCTTTTAGAATTTTTTCTGTATCTGGGATATGGTGGAGAACGGAATTCATAGTCACAATGTCAAAGTGGCTGTCGGGAAAATCTAACGACCCCGAATCATCTTTTTTAAATTCCAGTTTACATTTAAATCTGTCCTTAAAGCGATTTCTGCAATAATCCAGCATTTCTTTTGAAATATCCGTGAAAACAAAAATATCATCTTTTTTAAGATACTGGCAAACATGGCTCGCCACGAAACCCGAACCACAGCCCAAATCTAAAATTCTTAACGGTTTATTTGTTACAAAATATTTTTTAGCTGCATTATTCCACCTCTCCGCTTCAAATTTATCTATTTCGGGGTGTTTTTCATCATACACTTCAGGTTCCATATTAAAACATATTTCGTTCATTTTTTTTACAAAATCATCGAAACTAATACCCCCGGAAGAGTAGTCGGTGTAAATTTTTTTTTGCTGTTCAGTTATCACAAAACGATAGTATTATCCATTATTTCGGCTTCAATTATAGCTAATTTGGCCCCCAAAGGCAAGATAAAAAAAGCGCCTCCATATTTCAGAAGGCGCCGGTCGCAGTGTTATCGTTTTGCAATAGGATCCTCTATTTCATCCTCGATTCCATAGAGACCATGACCAAAAAGGTGCCACCGCGCTATACTACCAAACTCGCGCCAAAATTTTTCAGGGGGAAGACTGAAAACTCCTTTTTCAATCATCGTACAGGCGAGCTTTGGTCCGCTCGGGAAAAAACAGAAGTAAAGCGGATTGTCTCTCACACCCGCTGGAAAATTCTCCGGCGAGCATTTAAGTTTTTCCGCAAATTCCTGTTTCCACTCTTCCATTTTGGCCAAGTGATCACATTCCCGAAGATGTGCTTCGGTAAGCTCACTGAGCTTTTTAAATGTCAGATCCTCATTTCTTAGTTCCACCCATTTTTTCCCAAGCCGATAGCCCTCAGGAACCTTCGTCAGCCAATTAAAAATTGGCTGAAGGTGCGATATTTGATCACAGTATCTTGTGTTTTTTTCAGTATCAAGATACTCGATCTCGCAAATCGGTTCTCTCGTGTCCGGTAAGCTAACCAATCGGTCGCCATCTTTTGACACTGTGTCATCCAAGAATATGTCCGCCTTCAAACCTCCGTTTTTTGCTTTGGCATACATCTTGAGTAACAAGCTTTCAAATCGCTGGCCAACCGGTTGCAATCGCTCAATGAGCGGTAAAACGGTTTCCATTGCAGTTACAGAGTGAGTCAGTGGGCTACGATCCAAGTAAATGCTCGAGACCGCATCTTTATCCCAAAAACCCCAGCGCCACGCGATTTTACCCATGTTGGTTTCTCCAAACGGATGGAGAATCGAGGACCAGGCCATGGTTGGATTGATTTCATAGTTCAACCACAATGTCGAAAGGTCAGTTTCGATATTTGAAAACGGAATCTGCAACATCTGTTCCGTTCTCAAGGTCATTCCCCGGCTTATAATTTGTCGACAGCCCTCGAGAATAAGTTCGTGCTCCATTGGCCGCAACAACACATGTTTGCGGAGAAATGCGTTTCCCGATTCAATTGCAAGCGTTATGCCCGAGCAACCACCTTTAACAAACAGGTCGAGACGCTCTCCCCCGGGCGTACCACGTGTAAGTTCGAGCCTGATTTGACAGTGCCACGGGACACCAACTTCAGCACTCCAGCGTCGCACAAATTGACGGAGCCATTTCAAGTCATATCCGAAAATGTCATCCTGAAAATAAAACGTCTTTACGCCCCAGTTATCTCGGACATAAAGTGCTTCAGCGATGATATCGTCAATCGGACGGATCCTGAACACGTGTTTGAATCCCCCCTGATCTTTGTATATTTCGTTGAGATGCGGGGAATTACAGTACGTACAGTGAAATGGGCAGCCAGTCGAACACATGATGGATTTGATGGGGCTGTTCGCGAGGTCAGGATACCGGCTATACACTATTTCCCGTCCCAAGTTGGGCAGAGGAAATTCTTCCACCTTCGCATCTTCATCGAAGAGAATGTTTGGGCTAAGCCATTTCATACCTTCCGGCAAAACTGCTCCGCCGTTAAGGTTTTGGAGGACATACTTCCAGATTCGGAAGCTGTCCCCTTTGGCGACCCAATCAGCATGCTTCGCACACTCATCGGTATAGTAAGTCGCGTGCGGCCCACCAATTACAACCTTTATATTTCTTTCCCGCAAGACATCTGCTGCGCGGAACGCCAACTCGTGCGCCCCGGTCCAAATTGAAAAACCGACCAAATCGGCACCTTTTGCCTCTTCGATCAGTGGTTCAAAATCCAGATTCTGGTGGAGATAAACTTCAGCATCCCAGCCGAGCATCTTGGCGATGCTTAAAAGGTGTTGAATCCCCAAGGGTTCAATCAAATATTTCTCCATCGTCAAGATGACTCGTTTTTGCATTTTCTTCTCCTTCAGTCATTTTCAGACTTTCAAAGATCTATTGCTACCAGCTTCCGTTTTAACATTTTATGTAAACTTAGTCAAGATTCCTTTTATCGCTCCAACAACTCTCTTTGCATCATCCATTGTCAATTTGGCGCTTAGTGGTAATGACACTGTTCTGGCACCAATATATTCGGCATTGGGATAATCACCAATTTTATAGCCGTATGCATCAGTATAATATTTGTGCAAATGCACTGGATTGTAATGAACTCCCGCCCCAATTCCCCGCACATGTAATTCTTGCATAAATTGGTCTCTTCCAATGCCACACTTTTTTTCATCAACCAAAACTGTGTAAAGATGCATGACGTGTTTTATATTCGGATCATTTGGACTTGGTAAAATTATTGGCAGATTTTTTAGATTTTCATTATAAAAATCCCAAATTCTTTTTCTGATTTTACCGTATTTTTCAAGTCTCTTTAGTTGATGAATGCCAAGTGAAGCGGCAATATCGGTCATATTATATTTAAACCCGGGGTAAACCACTTCATAATGCTTATAACCATCATTGGAAAACCTCTTCCAGGCATCTTTGGACATACCATGCAAAGCTAAAATTTTTATTTTATCCGCAAACTCTTTATTGTTGGTCAATACCATCCCCCCTTCACCTGTAGTAATATTTTTGGTCACATAAAAACTAAAACAAGTCAGGTCGGCAATGTTGCCTATCTTTTTACCTTTATATTCGGCGCCAATGGCATGAGCGGCATCTTCGATAACAATGAGTTTATGCTTCTTGGCAATTTGCATAATTTTATCCATTTCACATGGCCGACCCGCCAGATGAACCGGCATAATCGCTTTGGTCTTTTTTGTAATAGCTTTTTCTATTTTGGTCTCGTCAATATTCATGGTTTTAGGATTAACATCGACAAAAACAGGAGTGGCGCCGCTGTGAATAATGGCGTTGGCTGTAGCGCAAAATGTCAGCGGTGTGGTTATAACTTCGTCACCCTTACCAATACCAGAAGCGATTAAAGATAGGTGCAGAGCGGCAGTACAAGAATTAACAGCCATGGCGTATTTCGCCCCCGTAAGCTTACACACCACACGCTCAAATTGAGCCACATTGGGCCCCGTCGTGAGCCATCCGGAACGCAGAGTTTTAACCACTTCTTTTATTTCCGGCTCTTCAATTGTTGGCGGGCTGAAGAATATATACTTTTTGGCCATATTATTTCTTTTCAATTATGAACATCAGCTGTTTTAATAATGCGGTGTAGTGAATATTAAGCTTTTTAAGCGCTAAAATCAAAGTTTTTTTCATACCGGAAGTTTTGTCCAATTCTTTATAAACCAATCCATATTTATAATTTGTTTTTTTGAGCATTTTTAAAATATCAAAATAACTGTAAAAATGAAGGTTGTCATGCTCAAGCGGGCTGCGTTTTAATAATTTCAGATATGGATTGGCTAATTTCCTCGGCATATAGCTTACAAAATAAGCCAGGGTGTGAGTTTCTTTAGGATAATATTTGTTTGGTAGAGTTAATAACACCCTTCCCCCCACTTTAAGAACCCGCAACATCTCATTTAATACTTCCTGCGGATAACTCATGTGTTCAACAACACTGAAACAAACAATGTAATCAAAATAGTTATCGTCATAAGGCAATCTCTTCCCTTCATAAGTTTTTAGGTTGGCCACGGCTCCATTTGCCAAAACATTTCTGTTAGCTATATCCTTTAGTTCCGGCTCAACATCTACTCCGTACATTTCGGCTCCGGCATGATTAAAAGCGATAGCTATACCGCCGCTACCAAAGCCAACATCCAAAATCCTTTTATTTTCTACTTCGCCCACCCTCTCTATAAAAAAACTTACCAAATTTTTACTGGAATCGATTTTATTTTGCCAATCTTCAATTTGTTTATTTATCTCTTCCTCGCTGGCAAGAGGATAATGTTTGGTAAAATATTTCTGAGCTTCTTCTTTAATGTTTATTTCTTTTTGCATATTCGTCTGTAAAATATTTCTCCAGTTTTTTAATATACACCGGCATACTAAACGACTCTGCTGTTCCCAACCCTTGGCGGCCAATGGCAAGCCTCATCTCATCATTCTCCACCAATTTCATTATTTTTGAAGCGAGTGAATCGGGATTTTTTGGTTCGGCTAACAAGCCATTCTTTTCCTCTATTATAAGTTCGGGTATACCACCCACAGATGTTGCCACCACCGGCTTCCCGGAGGCCATAGCCTCAAGCATAGCAAGTGGCTGACCTTCCCAAAGAGATGAAACAACAAATATATCCATAATGGACAAGGCTTCTTCTGCATTTTTAGTTTGTCTCACAAAACATCTCGATTCGATTTTTAATTCTTTTACCAGATCAATAAGCTCGGATTCCATCTTGCCATATCCTATGAGCAAAAAATAAATATCTTGCCTTTTGTTTTCTTTTAAAATTTTAGCTGCAGCTTTTATGAAATATGGCAAACCTTTTTGTTGTACAAATCTTGATATCGAACCAATAACAAAACTATCTTGAGGAAGTCCCAGGTTTTGTTTTATTTTTGAACGATCAAATTTTATTTGTTCAACCAACTCTATCGGGTACGGCAAAATGGCAAATTTTTCTTTGCTTAGTTTCTCCTGCTTAGACGTAAAATCCAGGATGGCGTTTGAATCAACAAATATTTTGGCAGTTTGAGAGGCCAGCAACCTATCGGCCAAAATTTTCCACCACTGTTTCTGCCAATAGATATTATGTTCAAAAATAAAAACCGGCCTTCGGCCCGCAAAAAAATTAGTGACACGAATAATAAAATTTGATTGAAACAGGTGACAGCAGAGGATATCAAATTTTTCTTTGCGCAGAAATTTATAAATCCTGATCCAGTTCAAAATATCAAATTCTCCCCTAAAACCCAGTCTTTTGTGTGGAATTCCTTGGAGCTCGGCAAACATTTCTGAATAATTTTTTTGACCAAAGGGAAAAAGAGTACACAAATATGGCTCAAATTTATCCTTATCTATATTTTTAATCTGATTGATCACCAATTTCTCCGCCCCCCCAACATCCAGATTTCCAATTGTAAATAAAATTTTAATTTTCTTCATTTCGTTACGAATCATTTTGTTTGGATAATACTATTCCGGAGTATCAGAAGACAAATATTCCTTGAGACCCTTTTCAAATGTGTAAAGCGGTTTCCAGCCTAAATCAACCAAATGGTTGGCATCAACTTGGTATTTCATATCCATACCGGGACGATTATCGGGATGCGTTATTATTTTTTTATTCATCAATTTTTCCGCTTTTTCTATAAGTTGTTCTACGGTGCACCCGTCGTTTAATGTTACATTATAGACACCCTCTCCTTTTTCTAAAATCAAATCCACGATGGGTGGGATATTTTTAACATATATATATTCTCTGTATCCAGCTCCTCCATTATGGATCGGAATTGAATGTCCCATTTTCAGAGCTTTCCTCATGGCTCCCATAATTTTTCTCTCATCCTGGCGGGGACCGAAGACATTGCAAGATCTCGTTTCAACCGTTTTGCCCTTGAGTTCTCCGTATGTATTGTCATACGCAATGCGCATAAGCGACCCCGCTGCCTTTGAACATGAATAAGGGTTTTTAGGATTGAGAGCTTCCCCTTCTTTCATCCGATGGTCACATTCGCCATAAACCTCATCGGTAGATACATACATAAACTTTTTTAAGTTTTTCAGTTGTCGGCACGCATCAAAAACATTTATATTCATCATAATATTTTTTTTGAGCGTTCGGTGTGATTCACGGACCGAATAGTCCACATCGGATATGGCCGCCGCGTGAATGACATACTCCGGATTTTCTTTGAGAATAATGTCTATAACTTCGGGGTCAGCCACGTGATTGTTATAGTATTTAAAAGAACCGTCAATGATCTCCGGGTGGCTACCCACACTTTGATTGTCAATCACCACAACAGCCCAGCCTTTTTTGATGTAATGTTCGGTCACATAGGAAAAAATGAAGCCCAGACCGCCGGTAATAAGTATTTTGGGAGCGTGTTCCATAGCAAGAGAGTAACACAAAAAATCAAAAATACAAAATAAATATCATTAAAACGGCAAATTAATTTTATCTATTAATATTTTTATATTGTAGTTAAACCAGATATATAATCCAAAAAATGGGTACAACAAATACCATTTAATTTTAGAAAGCCCAAGACCAGCTATGAGAGAAAGCCAGAACATAAGAATCACAGCCAATCTTTGAGTAATAGCTGGCCAAATAAGAAACGTGAGTGTAGCCGGAAAACAGGCTAATAATATTTTTAATCTTTTTTTGTCTTTAATTTCCAGCTCTTTTTTAACTCCAAATAAAAACGCAAGCCAGCCAAAGGAAAACAGCCAGCCTAATATTTTAACGAGCAAAATAAAACTCTTACTTTGATATTCCGGATCGGAAGGAGAAGCTACTTTAACATTGATAAATTTATCAAAATAAGAAACATGATAGTGTAAATAAGCAAAAATATGATAAGAAAAAATAGGAATAGTTGATAATATGACAACACCCAGCACATCTTTAATCTTTTGTTTTTTTGACAGATCAGAAACCAAAATCAAAAGTGTCAAATTAATGAGACCTAGTCCACCATATTCTTTGAAGAAGAACCCTGCAACCGCCATGAGTATGGAAAAATAATAAAATTTCCTGTTAAAAGTATTAATATACTTTACTGCAAGATATGTGGAAAATATAAAGAAAAACCAGCCAGACATATCAGCCAGATGAGCATTGCCGGGGTCTATGACATAAAAATTGAAGAGAGCCAGCAGGGTGCTGATTATGGCCACTTTTTTTTCTTTATATATTTCTAAAGTTAAAAAATAAAAAGCAAAAACACACAAGATATAGAAGAATATATTGACAACAGAGAAACTCAAACTAAAATCCTGCAGAAGCGAATTGGTGGCGACAGAAGTGTAAAGAAAAAGTGGTGATGGCACCACTCTATTCATAAGAGCTTCGCGGGATATCTCTCCCCCTTGTGACAAAAATACCCCAGCATCACGAAACTCGGTAGCATCACTACCAAAATCTGGACTATATCCTATATAAAAATAGGAAACAAAAATATTAAAAATGATGAGCAATGTCAAAAAAATAAATATTTTATTTTTTTTTATAAACTCCATAATTTTTACTTAACTTGAAATTGCCTGTAATTTTTTATTTTGTATTTAAAAAACAAATATTTTACCATAGCTTTTAAGATTCCTATTCCGTATTTTACACTTTTTCTAAAATTTATTTGAGAAGCTTCCGGAAAATATTTAGTAGAAATGGGAATCTCTTTTATTTTTAATCCAGCAATTTTCATTTGTACGATAATCTCTGTATCAAATACAAAATCGTTGGAATTAAAATCGAGCGGCAATTGCATTACTCTTTTGTTGTAGGCCCTAAACCCTGAATGATACTCGGTCAGATTATTTCTTAAAATAAAGTTCTCAATTTTAGTTAAAAATATGTTTGCTACAAATTTCCAGTATGGCATACCACCCCTAAGAGCATTTTGATAAATCTTCATTCTAGAACCAAAAACAGCATCACATTCCCCGCTTGCAATTGGTCTTATTATTTCAGGAATAAAGACCGGATCATATTGAAAATCCGGATGAACCATTACGGCAATGTCTGCCCCCAACTTTAATGCCTCTTCGTAACAAGTTTTCTGATTGCCTCCATAACCTAAATTTTTAGAATGAACAAATACCTTCAGGCCAAGTTTTTTAGCCACTTCTACAGTGTTATCAGTACTCGCATCATCAACGAGAATAATGTCATCAATAACATCTTTAGGAATAGCATCCAGTGTAATTTTCAATGTTTTAGCCGCATTATAAGCTGGTAAGACGACAATAATCTTTTTATTATTAATCATTTATGTGAAATAATGCTTATCTACAGCACTTTTATCATAACAAGATAAAATAATGTTGCAATGTCATTTGAAAAATATTGAGAATAATTACATTTATGGTAGTATCTTTATGAGGTTTTATATAAAGTTTATGCCAACACAAAAAGATAAGATCATTGTAGATAATATGCCAATAATGGGAAAAATGATCTCTTTTTTACCCGTATCCTTGCCGCCCAAAATATACCGCGCAGCATCATTGGTGCCAGTCGTTAGGACAATTTTAAATAAGTTTATTTTATCGATAATTCCTGTTCAAATAACGATTCCCGAGGGTGTGATTATGCTTGACCAAACCGACGTTGCAGTATCAGGATCCCTTGCGCTCGGAGTTTTTGAAAATACCGAGATTAATCTGTTTCGAAAATATTTGAAGCCAAATTTAGTTGTGGTTGATATAGGAGCAAATATTGGATACTACACAATTATTGCCGGAAAACACATTGGACCAGAAGGCCAAGTATTCGCTTACGAACCAGAAGATAGAAATTATTCTTTATTAAAAAAAAATATCGAAGCCAACGGACTCGCAAATACTATCCCGATAAAAATCGGTTTATCAAAAAACCACAGCATTTGCAAACTTTATCTGGATGAAAATAATAAAGGCCGTCATTCTTTGGCCTTTAAAAAAAATAAAGAGGAATCAACAATTGAAACAGACACTTTGGATAATTCTTTAAAGCAACACGGTTCGCCAAAAGTTGATATCATCAAGATGGACATCGAGGGGGCAGAATTTTTAGCTCTTGACGGTATGAGAGAGACAATCAAAAGAAGTCCCTACCTTATTATTTTTACAGAATTTTATCCAAAAGCCATAATCGCGCTTGGAGGCGACCCCTTGACATATTTGAAAAAATTAATAGAGTTTGGGTTTTCCATTTCGGTCATTGATGAAGATTCGGGACAAATCACGCCAATATTAAATACTGAGCAATTCATGCAGAACTTCCCGGGAGGTGAATCCTTTAAAAATATTTTTGCTGTAAAAAAGCGTTAGCAATGATTAAATCACATGGATATTTTATTTATTTATCCTCCAATTTCCGTTAGTGAAAGATACGCCAGAAATGTCGGCAAAAATACTGGCGGCAATTTGCCGCCTTTAGGAATTGCTCAGATCTCTTCTTATCTCAGAGAAAAAAAGGTGACAGTCGGTTTGATTGATGCCGTAGTTGAAGATTGTTCACTTGATCAAATGGTTGAAAGAGTGCTTGAGATTAATCCCAAAATCATAGGACTTTCAGCTTTGACTCCAAATTTTGGGCGAGCAGTCGCTTTCGCTACTGAGATCAGAAAAAAGAAACCGGAAATTTTGATTATTTTGGGTGGACATCATGCTACAATTTTACCCAAAAAAATTTTGGAACAAAATGACTGTTTTGACTTAATTATTTACGGCGAGGGAGAACTTACGGCCGAAGAGACGGTTAATAAATACAAAAATAGCGGCTGGAGTAAAAACATTTTTATAAATGATTATAGTACGCTATCAAATATAAAAGGAATCGCATTCAAGCACGGAGAAGAAATCATAATCACACCCAAAAGAGAATTAATCCAAAATTTAGATGAATTACCGTTTCCCGCGTGGGATCTTTTGTTTATGAACAAATATATTCCTTTGGCTAATCAATATAAAAACACACCCGTGATTAATATGGTAGTTATAAGAGGATGTCCGTTTAACTGCAGTTTTTGTTCCGGTAATTCTGTCTTTGGCAGAAAAATCAGAGCCATGAGCCCCAAAAGGGTTGTGGAACAAATCCGCCATGTAATGGAAAATTACGGCATTAAGGAAATATCTTTTTGGGATGATATGATGACTGCCAACAAACAATGGCTGCATGAATTTTGCAATTTATTAATTGAAAATAAAATTAATATCACTTGGACTTGTTATTCGCGAGTTGACTGTATTAACGAAGAACTTCTTCGTATTATGAAGAAAGCGGGTTGCTGGAATATTTTTTTCGGTTATGAATCGGGGTGTCAAGAACTTTTGAATAACATCAACAAAGGAACCACCCTTAAACAGATAGAAACTGCCAATAGCCTTTGCCAGAAAGTCGGCATAGAGGTCAGAGCATCGTTTATGATTGCCCTGCCGGGCGAAACTCCAGAAATGGCAAAAAAGACAATAGATTTTGCCAAAAAATTGAACCCCGATTATGCCCAATTTTGCATAACTACCCCTTATCCGGGCACTAAGCTTTTTGAGGACGCCTCAAAATATGGAACTTTATCCAGTAATTTTTCCGAATATAATATCTGGAATGCGGTTTTCGTACCATACGGCTACAAAGACAAAAAAGAAATCGAGGCAGTGGAAAAGAGGGCAATGAGAGAATTTTATCTTCGGCCAAAATATATTTTGGGCCGATTTAAAAAAATAGACGGATGGGAAGATATCAAAAGATATTTAAAAGGGTTTAGATTTTTAATTGGATTTTTGGGTAAAAAGAAAGCGAGCAAAAAAGGTGGTTGAAATTCCCCACAATTTTAGTCTAATTTGTATAATTTCAAAAAAAGACCTAACCATAGCCAGAAAGTTCATATGACTCTCTTTGTTATTTCGCCAACTGACCGGCATCTCTTTAATTTTCAGTTTCTTTTTTTTAGCAATAGCTAAAATCTCCACGTCAAATGACCAATGGTAAATGGTTTGTTCCGGAAAAATAACCTGTGCCGATTTTTCGGTAAAAACCTTAAAACCGCACTGTGAATCATTAACACCGATAGGAACTATCATATGGGTAATAGTTCTAAAAACAAAACCTAAAAAAACTCTTAACAAAGGCTGTTCAATGACAATTTTAGAGCCCGGAAGACACCTGGATCCAACAACCACATGGGTCCCCTGACGCAAATGCGGGAGCATCTTTATAACTTCTTCTACTCTTGTAGAATTATCAGCATCCATAAATAAGCGGAAATTGCCTGTTACTTTGAGCATACCCTGTTTAATTACCCAACCTTTGCCACGATTTTCATGATTATTGATTAGAGAAAGGTTGGGTATTCGTTTTGCCAATGATTCCACAACAGCAACTGTATTATCGCTAGAACCATCGTTGACTACCAAGATTTCATAATCAAACGGCTGCGCAGACATTGTGCGATAAATGTCCAGCACGGTGTCAGTTATGCGATATTCTTCATTGTATGCCGGAATAATAATAGAAAGCTTTTCGGTCTTCATGTTTTTATTATGCCCATAACTTTAATTGTCACATTCGGCTGTTTTTTTGAATAAAAGATATTTGCCGACTTTTTCGTTGGTGTAACAGGGCGAGATCGTATTGGTGTTTTGAATAGAATCATCCGCCAAAATAAAATCATATGAGGTATCAGTTATGGCATCCTTTCGACCGGCTTCAAATACTCCTGGGATCATTAGATATTGAGAATAATTATCCCCTCTCAAAAAAATAATCGCGTCAACGGTGCTATAGAAAAGAACTTTTTTTGTCGCGGGTATTGATGACAACGCATTAGACATGTCAGAATTTCTAGTGCGTGAGACAACAAGAGAAGTGGCCGATAGAAATACGGAGTGAAAAAATTGAAATAACACTAAAACAATTGGAATGATCAATATAATCCTTTTTTGAAATTTATTATCAATAGATTTAGCCAACATCATAATAATCCCCGGGAATAATAGGTATAATAGAGTGTGTGCAGGAAAAAAATAACGATACCACCCCGTTCCAATAAGATAACCGAGCCAATTCAAAACAATAACAAAGAAAATGAGACATTCGGGCATACTAAAATCCTGCTTGCCTTTTTTGATATATCGCCATGTAAAAGCAAAGACTACGGAAATAAAAAGAAAAAAGAAGAGAATAGGTGTTGATTCAGAAAAAAATCTGACCAAATTGACAGAGATTGTCTCTATAAGCGACGGGGACGTGTTAGATAAAGAAGAGCCCCCGTTATTGCCGGATTGCAAAATAAGGCTTGGGATAATTCTTTTTGCCGAATCAAACGTTGGGGAATTAATCATAACCCAGATAAATACAGGTATAAAAAACGTTCCCAGAAGTAGAAGTGTGTTCTTTTTGTCTTTAATTTTTTTGAACCAAAGAAACGTGGTGAAAGGCAATGCCGCAACAAGCAGAATCAGATAGAGAGATTTAGTTGCTGCCGCTAGACCCAAAAAAAGACCGGCAAATATCGCCAATTTTTTGCTTTTAAAATCAGATTTTTCAAAATACAAAAGTAGGAGTGAACCCAAAACCAAAAAAACCAAACCCGGCACCTCGCCCTGGACGGGCCTGCCATTACCATAAAAAGGAGCAAATGAAAGGAGCATCAGAACCGACAAAATAGCCGGATAAAAACCATATCTTTTTTTGGCAAAGAAGTAAAACAAAACCACTAGGAGAAACATGTAAATAATCATGGGTAATCTGGCTTGCCACAATCCTTTACCAAAGATTTTGAAAGATCCGGCAACTGGATAAATGAGAGGATAATTACTAGACAGTAAAGGCCCAAATCTGAAAAAGTGCCCCGATTCAGTCTGCATCCCAAACATCCCATGAAAAGCGACACTTTCGGCAATATTTGTATATATACCTTCATCAACCCAAACCCTGGGAGTATCTGTAAAATGAAAAATGATTAGAAATATTGCCAAAGCGAAAATAAAAAATAAAACTATTTTTTTTCTTTTTTCGGTAAAAAATGATTCCATATTAAATCTACAACTTTATATCAAGCGCCTTTCGACAATCATATATCTTGCCGGAAATCTGTCCCGATATTCTATCATAAACAACTGAACATGAAGCGAAATATTTCTCATATACCGTGTTCTCGCTTATGTGTGGAATATCTACGACCAAATAAAATTCTTTATATGCATTGAGGGATTCAACTTTGGCGTTTAAATCAAACTTAGGGTCTATATAAAGGCGCTTCCTGTACTTGCCGGTCTGCATAATATTGAATCCGCCATTATCATTGTAGACAGTCACTTTGTTTATAGTATCATTATTTTTTATGAAAGTGACAGTATCCTTGACCAAAGAAGCGGCGCTACCGTTTATTTTACCAAACAGATATTCTTCAACAAAAACAGCATTATACAAAAGACCCAGAACCAAAACGCCAATTAAGGCTTGCTTCTTAAAATTATTTTTAATGAAAGCCGGAATAATCAGGGCAAAAGAATAAAGCCACACTAAAGCCATAAAACCAAAGGAAATGTAAAAACCCAGGGGCCCGGAACCGCCAGAAAATGGGTATAGAAAATTCCAGTTCAGAGACAATAGTCTGCTTATCCATTCTGTTTTTGGATAAAGCGGCGGAGTATAGTGGTTAAGAAATTGAATAGAAAAAATTAAAATTGAAATTATAGAAATAAAAATTATTTCTTTCTTTGAAATTTTTTCTTCTTTACCAACCAATTTGGCAAAAATCGCCCCGGAAATTATACACAGGGGTATAACCAAAAATTGGAAATATCTGTCCAGTGCCCCAATGGAAAAATCAAAAACAAAAATATAAAATACCAGACCAATGAAAATGAACAGAAAGAAAGGCCTAAGCTTTCGCCAAATTTCTTTGTCTACAAAAAATATTGGCAGAAGTAGGAGCGGTGAAGTGTACAAGACAGACTTGGCAAACTGAATAAATGTCTGAAACCACCCCCTGTCCAAAAAGCCGGAGGAATTGGCAAAATGTTTCCAATAATTAAATGAATATTCCAAATTAAAGAATGGGAAAATAAATTTTGCCAAAAACAAAATCGCAACCAAACCAACTGCACCCAATAACCCAAAGCCGACATATTTTATTATTTTCCTTTTATCTCCAAATACACCTTTCTCTATGGCAAAGTCCAAAGCAAAAGCACAAATGGGAAGAACGGCACTGACTTTGATCAAAAACCCGCCCACGGCCCCCACAATCAATAAAACAAACCATATCAAATTTTGAAAATTGAAAATTGAAAATTGAAAATTTCTTTTTTTTAACTTAAAATATGAAATTGAGAGTATTAAAAAAAAGAATGGCATCACTGCTCCATCAACATCAACCATAAGTGACGCAAGGACGGAATAAAATGAGACAACAAAAAGAAAAGCGGTCCAAAAAGCTGATTTCCTATCAAAGATGATTTTTGCCAAATAAAAAATTAGAAACAAATTTATCAAACCGAAAGTAAGTGGTATCAATCTGAAATTATTATCACCAACAATTGGCCCCAAAGAATCAACATAAATAAATTCGGTTAGGGGCGGATGTGGCACCGTACCCGGTGGTGTTATTTCGGGGTGGGCATATTGCACCCATTTATATTCATCTTGGTGATAGGGAGAATGAATCGCCGGCAAACGCAAAACAATAAAAACGGCCACCAAAACAGCAAACCAGATAAACCATTTTTTGTTAAAAACCCCCAAATTCATAGGGAAACATTAACACAAAAAATGCCTGAAACAAAGGTCATTTTTTTATAATTTTTTGAATCTATATTGGATAATCAAAGGCAACATTTTAAAACCGAGTTTGGCGGCTTTCCAAGTACTGCCTGTATACATCGATTCGCCAACTCTTTGCTTAAATATGACAGGCACCTCAATCAGATTTATATTTTTTTTGATAAGCCAAATCATAAGCTCCGGCGAAAACTTGCCGTCACCTTTTGACAACTGGAACAATGGCTTTATTTTTTCTAGAGTTTTGTGGGAAATCAGTTTATAGGTGCAACCGACATCCGTCAGAACCGGCCCATTAAACAAAACTTCAATTATTTTAGCCCACAACCAATTGCCGAAGCGCACAGGAAAAGGCATGAAGGCCCCGGACCATATCGCTGACCTTGAAGTACGAGTCCCCAATACAGCATCAAATTCATCGCTGTAAGATAAAAGTTTTTCAATATCTTTGGATAAAAATGTGCCGTCGGCCTCGGTCATTACGATTAGGTCTCCCTTTGCCTCAAGCATACCCCTCATCAAAGCAAAACCATATCCTTGTTTTTGGCTTTCCTTAATATAGACTGCTTTGGTTTTTTTGATCTCTTCTTCCGTATTTCCAAGAGCATTGTTATCAACCGCAACCACCTCGTCAACCAAGCCGGTTTCAAAAAAGCCGTTTATGACCCCCTTGATACTTTTGGCCTCGTTGTATGTTGGTATAACTACGCTTACTTTTTTATTTTTGTACATAATTTTTCTATTAAAACATTTAAACTATGCTTTTCCAAGACATATTTTTGAAGTTTATTTGAAACGGCTATTTTTTCTTCACCCCTTGTGTTTAGCCAAAAATTAATACTTTCAGCAATGTCATCCGGAGTTTCTTTTTTCACAATTATTCTTTGGTCAATCTCTCCGGAAAGTGATTTATTTGCTATTACAAGAACGCATCCGCAAGCCGCGGCTTCCAAAATAGTTTTATCAAAACTACCCGAAGGGGTAAGATTTACAAAAATTTCATGTTCACTATAAATTTTTGGCGTCTCACGATTAGGCACACCACTGTAAAAATTTACTCGCCCACTCAAACCAAGCTCCGAGACTTTATTTTTTAAAGAATTATAATAGTCCTCATCTCCGGATGAGGCATCTCCATAAAAATCGCATACAAAATCTATATTTTTTTTATTTAAAATGTTAAGCGCTTCAATTAATAAATCTGGCCTCTTTATTGGTGACATTCTTCCTAAGAACAAAATTCTGTTTTTCTTTTTTTTAAACTCTAAGCTCTCAGCTCCAAGCTTAAACTTTTCCGTATCAATTCCCACGGGCATTATTTCTGTTTTCTTATATTTGGCCACAAAAGCAAATTTTGAAGTACAAAATACTCTGTTTGATAACCATACTGTAATCCCAGTGAGCAGGTTGCCATACCGGTGGTTGCGCCAAAAATAAACCTTTTTTCTCAAAATTTTCCAAATAAATCCGCCGAGCAAAATATACTCCTGATTCATATGCACAAAAACAGAGTCGTATTCTTTGTGCAAACCAAGAATTAAATTTAAAAAATTATTTATATACTTTATTCTGCTTCTCCCCGCCTCTTTTCCCAAAGAATAAACTTCTACATTTTGAGGCAAATCAAATGTTCCCTTTCCCAAACAAATAACAGAAACTTTTTCAATTTTTTTGGAAAGCTCAATAATCCAATTATGGAAAAAGCTCAGAATTGGATCTTCCTTATCAACTTTTTGAGTTATTACAAGTAAACGCATTATTGTTTATTAAATATAAAAAACTTATAAAGAATAAAGTTTTGGATCATAACGAAAAAACCGGCGATTATTTGGGAGATAATATACCAGATACCAATTATATCGGTGCAAACAAAAACCAAGACGGTATTGGTTATCACCCCTAAAACAGCAACAACAAAGAATTTGGAAAATTGGCGATGTACTTTATGAGTTTCCGTGTCTCTAAAAACTACAAACTTCTGCAAAACGAAGCTTATAATAAGGGCTAAAAAGAATGCCAGAACTGAAGAATATAAGTACCAGATACCGAAAGTATCTGTAAAAATATACAACGATAATATATTGGCGCCGGCCGCCGTAATACCACAGATAAAATAACGCAGTATCATAAAAGAGTTAAAGACTGTTTTCTTAAAATAAAAAATTCTGGATAAAAGATTTCTCTTTATAAAACCGTTAGGTGTTTTCAAAATTGAATCGGCATATTCTTTGAGATAATTATTTTGTGAATTCAAATGTCTATCAGCGGACGCCTTTGCCGATTGGCCCATCCTTTCCGCCAAATTTTTGTCTTTGTAAAGGCTCAAGATACTTTGGGCGAAACAATTTTCATCTTTAGCATCGCAAACAAAAGCAGACTCACCCTCTTTAAAAATCTCCCCGGCTACCCCTGTTTCCGAAAGAATTAGGGGCTTCCCGAAATAAGCCGCCTCGACGGTTGAAATACCGTAACCTTCATATAAAGAAGCGGAGACAAACACATCTGCCATTTTGTAGTAAGATGCCAAATTATTTTGCCAACCCACAAACTGGATTCTAGATTCTAGATTCAAGATTCTATATAAGTTCTCTAAGCTTTTTCTCTGACTACCATCCCCCACCAAACAAAGTCCTGTGTCTTTGTCTAAATCTTTGATAGCCTGCAAAACAGTTTCTATATTTTTTTCTTTCTCCAAACGACAAACCATAAGCAAAGTAAAATTAAAAGGTTTTTTTATTTCTGAAGGAGGAATATTAGAAACAAGATTCTTCAGGGTCTCTCCTTGGGAAATAGGCAGAACATCAATATTTGTGGAAAACTGCTCAATTGACTTTTTAACTCTTTCCGAAACTACCCTTACTCTATCGGAATATTTCAAAACAAATTCGACCATAAAAAATCTGACCTTATTCAACAAGGATAATTGGCTGAAATATTTGTGCATGAAATCAGTGTGAACTTGAATATGTAATGGCAAATCAAAAAACAATTTAATAAACACGCCGATTAGTCCGGTCTCAAACGGGTCTTGACAGGTTAAAATAATATTATTTCTATCTAAATTTTTTAAAATCTTTCTAATTATCCTCAAAAAATCAAAAATAAATAATATTCGGATTTTTGATTTGGATGGATACAAAAAAACATTGTCTGAAAGTTTTTGATTTTGAAATTCTGCCTCATCAGGAGTGAAAACAATTATATGAAGCTCATCAAAAATTTTGCCATATTCTACCTGTCTTTGCCTTACAGCAGAGTTTTGTTCAAAAAGTTTCCTGTCTGTTCCTATTGATACAACTTTCATATTTTTAAATTACCAGCTACCGTCAAAAACTCTTTCGCTATTTGATCCCATGTGTGAACAAAATTAAAGCTTCTGACTTTTTCTTTGGCTTCTTTGTAACCTTTGTCCGTTAATAGACTTAATACGGCTTTTTCTATCTGCCTTTCATCCAAGGGGTCAACAAAAATACCAGCATTTTTAATCCGCTCATATATACCAACTTCTTTGGTACATACAAAAGGCCTATTTAACCTTATGGCATCCAATATTATGTTTGGGCTCACTTCCCCGACAGATACACAAATAACAGCATAGGATTTTGCCGTCTTTGTTACAAACTCATTAAAGGGTATGTTATTTGTAAATAACGATACTTGCGAATTGTTAATTTTATCAACAACTTTGTTCAAAACCTCTCGGTTTTTTAACACCAAATTTCTTGAAGAAGCTATGAATGTTTTTGATTCATAATCAAAATCGGATTCTTTGACACCATAATAATTTTCTACTACGGATATTTTATCAAAACTTAAATCGTATATCTCTTTAAATATTTGTCTTTGCCAATTGGTGGAGAAAATGATGTGTGCCGAATTACGAAGAGTCCATTTGGTAACCAAGAAAATTATTTTCTCTTTGAAAGAGAACTTGCTCTTTTCTGTGTTGTAAAAATTGCTTAATAAAACCTTTTTCTTGTGTTTTTCGCAATATTGTTCCCAAAGAAAATCGCCGCCAGTTCTTATAATACATTTTTTACCAAAAATTTTACAGGCCAAAACGGAAGGCAAACCGACACTGAATGTATCCAGAGCAAAGATGACATCGGATTTCAAAACTTCTGTAATAATTTTGAAGAAAAAAAATAAATGTCTCAAACCGGTCGATAATTTTTCTTCCATACCATAAGTTTTGATACTTGTGGTATGCCCCATTTTCTCAAATGACTCCTTGAGATTTTTGGCATATTGTGCCGGACCCCCAATTTTTGGTGGATATATGCCGGTTGTAATAAGTATTTTCATTTTATCTTTTATTTATCTTTCATTCCGATACTTCAATAGCTTGGACGGGACACCCTTCGGCCGCTTCTTTAACTTGTTTTTTTTGTTCTTCTGACAAGTCAAACGGTGCGGAGTCAACCAATTTCCCGTCTTTTTTGAGCTTACCCTTGAAATCATGCTCGTCATTTTCAAATATTTCCGGGGCACAACTGTTGCAAAAACTGCAACCGATACATTCTTTTTGATTTATGGATATTTTGGTCATATGTTGATATTAACCAAAACATCTTTCATTTGCAACGCAATTTTATTCCAATCATATTTTTCAATGACCATATTGTAAGCATTTTCTATTATTTGATTTTTTGATGGGTCATTTATAACTCTTTGGACAGTTTGGGCAATACTTTCCGGATTTTGTGGCTTACAAAAATATCCAGTCTCACCATCCTTGAGGAAGTCAACAATGCCACCAACAGGAGTGGCAATAACCGGCAATTTGCAGGCCATAGCTTCAACGAAGGAAATGCCCATACCTTCTGATAAAGACGGGCGTATAAAAATATCACAAGCCTTCAAGTATTTTGGCATATTGTCATGAGAAACAAATCCTTTAAAATTTACCCTCTCTGAAACACCTGCCTGCTCAGTCAGGTTCGATTTTTTCGCCAACCCTTCCAAATTTTTTCTCAGCTCACCATCTCCCAAAATCACAAATTTAATATTTACGGGTAATTTAGCCAAAGCTTTTATCACATCCCCCACCCCATTTTTAACAACCAGTCTGGAAGTTGTGATTAGACCTATATCGTTTTCTTTTAAACCCAGTTCCTTTCTTATTTCCTGTCTTTTTTGAAAATTGAAAATTGAAAATTGAAAATTTTTGATATCTACTCCGTTTGGTATTACTATCGGCTCATTTTTAAAGCCCATTGATTTGCCGAAGTCAGCCAAATAATTAGAAATAGACTGGATAATATCAGCTTTCGTAAAAATCATCTTAAAAAGCGGGTAAACAAGCCGTACACGCCTCTTTATGTAATCAATCGGATCACCTTCCTGCAGAGAAAGAACAAACGGGGTTCCGGGGTTAAAAATTTTGAAAAACAATGCTGCAAAGCCGGCATAATTTGCCATCATGGACCAAATAATATCGTAATGATTTTTTTTATGAAGATTTCTTGCTTTAAAAAATGCAAAAAAAACAAAAAGATATTTATACAGCTTTCCAAAAACTTTTGTCTTATTTAGCCAAATCGGTCCGACACGATATACATTTACATTGCCAATCCTTTCAAAGGATGGCTCGTGTTTAGCCAGAGTAACCATATCAAACTCAAATTCAGCCGGTGAAAGCCTGTCTGTAATTTCTTTGATAGCCACCTCTGCCCCGCCTATATGACGCGGGTAATAAACGAGGGAAAATATGAGTATTTTTCTGGATTTTTCCATCTTTCAACTATAACAAAAATCCTTGTTTTAGACACCTACCTGTTCGGTAGGCAGGCTATTCGCCTTTCAAGATTTTTCTTAAAACATCTTCCGGCACTTCCTTCGCACTGCCGGAGCTTTTAGCGGAGGCTGGTTTTTCTTCTTTAATATCAATCTTTGCCGACGAAGTAGAAATTTTAGCTTTCTCTATTGCCTCTTTTAGAGCATTTATGTTTTCCGGTGATGGCATCTTGTTTTTATTTTTGTCTCTGTGTTTTAATTCATTTAAGGACACTGTTTCCTTCTTTGGCTCGCTGAAGCTTTTAGCGAAAGCGGGTTTTTCTTCAACCACCTGTTTTTGCTTCACTGCTTCTTCTATGGCTTTAGCCAAAAACGGACTTTTTTGAGGTTGTTGAAACTTTGGTTGTTCAAATTTTGCTTCTGGTCTTTTTTCTATCGGTCTTGGTTGTTCATACTTTTGCTCTTTGGGTTTATACTGTTCGAGCTTTTTTTCTTCTTTATTTTCATATTTCGTGTTTTTTACTTCATATTTCTGTTCCGGTGCACTTGTTCGTACCGGCCTGGCCACAAGCGGTTCGGGTGCATGCCAGTTTTTTATAACTTCCTCAACTTCAGCTTTGGGAGAAGTGTAAGTTTTGCGGGACATTTCCATCACTTTGTCTCTGAAAGAAATTTCCGGCTTTGGAAACGGCGGTAAGGTTGTAGCCGAAAACGGTTGCGAAGCTACTCCATCTATCATAAGTTTCAGATAAATTTGGACAAATCCCAAATTGACTATATCCTCCATAGTAAAAATTGGAGCAAATTCTTTCTCCAAAATTTCCGCATCATACGAGCCAACCCTGAAAGTTATCATAGTACCTACGTTACCAAAAACAGCCGCTCTCACCTCCTCGGCCATCTGTTCAATATATTGGTGGGTAATATTTAAGCTCAGTTTATATTTCCTGGCCTCCGACAAAATATCGGCAAAACTTTTGTTAGCGAAAGACTGAAACTCATCCACATATAAATAGAAGTTTGGCAGTTTCTTGAGTTCTTGAGGTGAGACGTCGGCCCGAGACATAGCAGCCAAATATATTTTGGTGACCAGCATGGCCCCCAAAAGGTTGGCGTTACCTTCACCTACCATACCTTTGGACAGGTTTACTATCAAAATTTTCTTCTCATCCATTATTTTCCTGACGTCAAAAGAAGATTTCGGCTGGCCGACGATGTTTCTGATGAGCGGATTGGAAACGAACTGACCGACTTTGTTTTGGATAGCAGGAGTCGCTTCGGCGGCATATTTGTCGGTATATTTGGCAAATTCCTCGGTCCAAAATGCTTTGGTGGTCGGATCTTTAACATTATCAACGACCTTGTTTCTGTAAGTTTTATCGGTAAGCATCCTGTTGATACCGAGCATAGTCGCCCCCGGATATTCCAAGAGAGCGGCCAGAGTATTTTGCAAAATATAAGCCATCCTCGATGACCACTGATCTTCCCAAATCTTCTCAAAAGCGCTCATAAGCCCGGAAACCACCAGGTGTCTTCGGTTGGGCCCGACATCTTCCATCACATTGAAGGAAATGGGAAATTCGGTATCAAAAGGGGCAAAATAAATCACATCTTTCAGGCGGTGTTCGGGAATATAATCAAGCAAAAGGTCGGCTGTCTTGCCGTGTGGGTCGAGAAAGGCCATACCTTCGCCATTTTGAATATCCTGGATGGCCATATTTTCAAGCATGGTAGATTTACCCATGCCAGTTTTACCGATGGAATAAATATGGCGGAGCCGGTCTTCAGCTTTGATGCCAAACTTCACCCGCTTATTGCGCGCATCAGTTTCGGCAAAATAAGTTATTTTTTCTTTATCGTCCATTTATTAAATTATACCACCTATTTGGGTAGCAACGCTTCTTTAGTGTATGTATTAGCCGGATCCCAGAGCATCCAAGAAGTTAGGCCCGAGTCATAAGTGGCTTGCATTTGTTTACGAACCATCTCGGCTGTGTAATGGACAGGATAATCATTGTCCTGAAGCCAGGGGCGGAGTTGCAGAGGATTTATCCTTTTCAAGACTGGAGCATCGGGAGTACTTGAAGCAATTTCTTTATAGAGAAAATTTGTCCGAGCCACTGCCGCACTCATGCTAAACTTCACTATTTCATACGGCACTTTGTTGGGGTCAGGCCAACCGTTAAAAGTGGCCGGGTAATGCGATGGGTAAACCATGGGGGCAACATAATCAAAATTCAAAAGAGCATATTCCAAAATCTGGCCTATATTTAAATCATCGGTATTGGTGGTCGTCATACCGAAGAGATCGGCGGAAGTGACGACACCTGTACCTGCCTGTGCAGGCAGGCCTGAAATTTTAGAATCCAAGTATGCAAAAAATTGTCTCAGCATTTCTTTTTTAGTGGTAGTGCCGGTATGAGAAAAATAAATATCTTTCATGTCGCCATCGGATGGAAAACGGATATAATCAAAATTGATTTCATCAAAACCGATGGCATAAGAAGAAGTGGCGATAGCTGTTATATAATTCCAAAAAGGTTTGGCTCCCACATCAACGAAAGAGATACCTTTGCGGTCTTTCCATGTTCCCCCATCACTTTTCCTTTTCACCGCCAACTGAGGATAAGCTTTTGCATAAACGGGGTCTTGGAAAACCGTTACTCGGCCAATAACATAAATATTCTTGTTATGCAGTGTTTCTACAAAATCCTGCATATCGGAAACTTTGCAACCCGGACCGGACAGAGCGTCAATCTCGGCATTGCCGGTTTCAAAAGAGACCGTGCCGGTGTAATCTTTTATATCAATAATAACGGCATTGAGCTCTGTCTCCCCTATTAAGTTCGCGAGCTTGTTCCTAAACGAAGGCATGCTGGCGACACACTGAGTCATATAAATGCCTTTCAAAGGTTCCGGGGTTTTTATATGCACTACTTTCTTTGTCTGGATTATTTCCGGTGTCGAACTGGCAGAATCTTTGTTATAAGAAACTTCGGAAGAAAAAACAAAAGATGAAATAAAAAATATAACGGCAGCACCTCCGACAAAAATACCGGCCATCCTGACTACGTTTCTCATATTTCGTTTTCTACTTTTGTTTCTGTTTGATTATTTTCCTGGACGGAAAATCTGAGTTCCTCTTTTTTGTTTGATTTTCTTTTTAATTTCGGTTGCAGTTTTTTAAGTATAATCGGTCCGAGAGAAACCAGTATCAAAAATATACCGGAAATAAAAACTAGAGTGTTCCTCCATGTACCCGGGATACCAAGGAAAGGTAGTATGGCAATCCAAACACCGAAAGAAATATAAAAATTATTCTTCATATCAATATACTAGCATAAGAAATATCTATATGGAAAACCGCCCAGCACTTTGCAGTACTGGGCGGGGTGGGCGTTTACAGCCCAAAAAGCGATTAGCTGGCCACGGCAACTTCTTCCACCGCCGCCTCAGCCACCTCCTGGACGGTGTCCAGTTTGGCTTCGGTCAGGGTCGGTGTCGGAACGACTTCCAGATTGTCGGGA
>Ga0208958_1001049_pt1 | contig 29349 bp, 24 predicted proteins | sample RifOxyB1_FD_184032 | JGI IMG/M metagenome (GOLD analysis project Ga0208958, IMG submission 184032) | Soil microbial communities from Rifle, Colorado - Rifle Oxygen_injection B1 (SPAdes) | ecosystem: Environmental > Terrestrial > Deep subsurface > Rock core/Sediment | place: Rifle, Colorado...
TCAGTGCCGCCTTATGCGGATTGGAGTCCACCAATGTCACCACTTTTTCCCTGATCATTTCGCCTTCGGTCTTCTCTGGATCCATCTTCTCCGGAATGATCGGTACCGCCTCCTCCATGCCGGGCAGATTCCCGTTCGCCTGGAGCCGCTCAAGCTCCTCGATCGTCTGCGGCAGGAAGGTGTCGACACTGTCGATCGTATTCTCCGTGATCCATTTGATGAACGGACGCACGACGAAGAAGAAAAACAGGGCGATCGTGAGACCGACGACGAGATAGAGAATCAGGTTCTGAAGGTAGCTCTTGCGCTCCTTCTCGGCGATCACCTTCTGAGCTTCCTCGAAGTCCTCATGCGTGAACTCCAGGTTCTTGATCTCCAGAATATCGCCGCGTTTGCGATCGATTCCGGCCGCGCTCGCCACGATCGTCTCGAATTCCTTGATCTTCTCAGGCGACCATGGCTCGATCTTCGCTTCGACCTTGCCGTCTTTACCGGGCGATTTGACGGTCTTCCCGTCGACCATCACGGCGACCGAGAGACGCTTCACCGTGCCCGATGGTTTCGTGGTCCTGCGTATGGTCTTCGGAATCTCGTAATTCGTGACCTCATTGTTCTTTGCGGTTTCGGTTCTCACCTCGCCGTTAGCCGCGGGCGGCGCGCCGGGAGTATTCGAGGCTGCCCCCCCCAATCCATAGGGACCCGGCCGTGTTCCTGAAGCCGAATCGCTCCGTTTGTCCACTGAAAGAACCGCCGCTCCATCGGCATCCACGAGCGTCTGCGTTTCATTGACCTGCGAGAAGTCCAGCTCCGCCGAGACCTTCGCCACGACCCGTCCCTCGCCGACTACCCGGGAGAGCATCGCCTCGATACGTCTCTCGAGATCCATCTCAACCTTCTGCTGGAAATCGAGCTGATTCGCGGTCGCGGCCGATAGCGAGTCACTCGCGTTCTTCGAAAGAGTCTTTCCGTTCGAGTCGACGATGACGACGTCCGAGACTTCCATTCCTTCGACGGCGCGCGCGACGAGATTGCCGATTCCGAAAACCTGTTTCTCGGTCAGGGCGGTCGACGGGTCAACATCCACAACGACGGAGGCCGTCGGCTTTTTCTGGTCCTCGACAAAAGTGCTCTTTTGCGGAATCGCCAGGTGCACCCTTGATCTCTTCACCCCGTTGATGGTGTTGATCGTCCTCATCAGCTCTCCCTCGAGAGCGCGTTTCTGATTCAACTTCTGGACGAAGCTCGTCGTGCCAAGCGTCTGCTTATCGAAAACCTCATAACCAACCACGCTCGACTGCGGGAGTCCCATGGTCGCGAGTTCAAGTCTGAGATCGTACATCCGTTCAGATGGGATCGCGATATTCTTGCCGGTAGGATCGACTTTGAATGGAATGCGCTTATCGCGAAGTACCCGTATGATATTCGTCGCGTCCTCGGGGTTGAGATTCGTCATAAGGGGCGAATAGCTCGTATCCCCCGCCCAGAAAAACAACGCGGTCATTCCGATGATGATTCCGGCCAGGGTCAGCGCCATGGCGACCTTCTTTACCGGGTTGAGCCCCTTTATGAACTCATCAATCTGGAAAAATACTTTCTTTAGATATGCGATCATCCGTAAACTCCGTCCATGTTATTCACCAGACTAAACCTGCATGCGCATGATCTCCCGGTACGCTTCCAGGATCTTGTTTCTCACCTGCATCATGAGCTTGAGTGAAGTATCCGCCCGCTCGATCGTCAGCATCGTTTCGTGGATGTTTTTGCTCCGCCCGGCAACCAGTTCCTTGATCGCGGTATCCGCCTGATGCTGATGTTGATTCACGGTTTCTACCGAATTCCTGAGAATATCCGAAAACGTCTTGGCCGACTCGGCTGAATCGGGCCGCGGAACTTCCATGCCCTGCGCGCGCATTTCCTGCGCGACCCGCCGTTCGGAGGCAATCTGCCCCGAGCCCAACCCGCCCCCGACCAGCTGCTCGACATTACCGGTCTGAACCATGCGATTGAGATTCTCGATATTCAGATTCGACATGCTTTACCTCCCGTAGCCCGCCTCAAGTTCATCGGCCGATCTCCAGGGCCTTCTGGGCCATTGCTTTTGCCGCGTTCATAGCGGTGACGTTCGCGTCGTAAGACCGCTGCGCGGTGATCATGTTGGCCATCTCTTCGACCGTGTTCACGTTCGGCATCGCCACGTAGCCATCGGCGTTCGCATCCGGATGATCCGGCTTATAAACCATTCGGGGCGGACGCTGATCCTCGACGATCTCTTCCACCTGGACTCCCTGAATGTTTTCGTCCAATTGGTTCTGAAGAATCTCGCCGAAACTCTCCCGATCGGTTTGAGCCGCGAGGAGAGGATCGCGCCGTTTATAAGGGCCACCCGCTTCAGTACGGGTCGTCTCCGCGTTCGCGATGTTGCTGGATATGGTATTCATGCGCTTCGTTTGCGCATCAAGACCCGAAGCACTCACCCTCATGGAAGAAAAAAAGTCCATTATCGGTTACCTCCGCCTTCGGTGATCGAATATTTCAGCATGCCCAGCTTGCGTTTGAGCATCTCGGCCGCTGAATCGTAGAGAAGCTGGTTTTCAGCGAGCTTGGCCATCTCGGCGCTTCGGTCCACGGTGTTGCCGTCCAGAGACTCGACGCCGTTCGGGTCATCGTAGATCTCGGGCTGAACAGGATCGGTGGCCGAATGAACGATATGGCCGGGTTCCGCGCCTTGCGGCTTGACGGCTCGACCCACGCCCAAGGCGTCCCGGAGCGCCGATTCAAACTCCACCGCCTTGGTTTTGTAACCCGGAGTATCGGCATTCGCGATATTGGCGCTGATCACGTTCTGATTCAAAAGCCGCACGTTCAGTGCCGTGTTCAGAGCGCCAATAGTTGGATCAAAACCGCTATCAGACATATTTCCCGAGACTCCCCCGGACTCCATCGTTACAAGTTACATGCCGCATCCAAAGACGTTTTAGCCTGTGCTCGATCCGCTGACTCCTTCCGCACCCGGAATTTTCTGCAGCTCCCGACTTTTCCCAGAGCAACTTCTGCCGATTACCCTCAAGCTTGGATCCCGATTTTCCGATAATCGGCGAGCTTATTCCTCAGCGTCCGAATCGAGATCCCGAGGGCTCGCGCCGTGTGAGTGCGATTGCCCTTGTGATAATGAAGGGCGCCCAGAATCACGTTACGCTCGATATCGTCCAGCGTCTGCCCGGGAGACCACGCCTTGTCGAGCGCCGACTCCTCTCCTTCCACTGCTTGCGTCCCGAGGTTCCGCCTTTCGATGCAGATCTCGCGACCACTGATCACCCCCCCGCCCGAAGCGGTGATTACCGCGCGCTCAATGACATTCTCGAGTTCGCGGACATTTCCATGCCATTCGTGCGAATCAAGAAGTCCGCAGGCGTCCTGCGCGAAACCGGAAATCTGCTTATTGTTCTTCTTCGCGTAAATCGCCATGAAGTGCTCGGAGAGAATCCTCACGTCACCGATCCGCTCGCGAAGCGGCGGCAGCGTCAGATTGACGACATTCAAGCGATAAAACAGATCCTCGCGAAAAGTCCCCTGCCTCACGCAGTCTCCGAGGTTGCGATTCGTGGTCGCCAGGATCCGGACATCCACCGGAATGGGCTTGCGTCCGCCGATCCGGTCAACCTCGCCTTGTTGGATGACGCGGAGGAGTTTGGCCTGGAGGCGAATGTCCATCTCCGAAATTTCGTCGAGAAGAAGCGTTCCGCCGTTGGCGAATTCGAATTTTCCGGCTTTGCTGCTGACCGCCCCGGTGAAAGCGCCTCTTTCATAGCCAAAAAGTTCGGACTCGAGGAGGTTCTCCGGAATCGCCGCGCAGTTGATCGCGACGAACGGCTTGGATGCGCGGGTGCTGTTTTCGTGAACGAGACTGGCCACAAGTTCCTTGCCAGTGCCACTCTCGCCCTGAATCAGCACGGTAGCCTTGCTCTGCGCTACCGTTTTAGCGAGTTGGATCACTTCGCTCATTCTACGGTCCGCAGTAATGATTTCCGTCATTTTCCGCCCTCCTTGGCAGTGGTTTTCTCGTTGGCCAACGCTTCTGTTGCCAGCCGCTTCCAAAAATCGTCCTGTTTGCTGCCCGCGACCTTCTCCATCGCGGCGAATCCCTTTTTCGCGCTCGTCTGATCGCCCGTCTTGATCAGCGCGCGCGCGTACCCGAAAATAGCGCGATTGCCGCCCCAGTTTTGCTCGACGGCACGTCCATAGGTCTGCGCGGCCTCTCCCCAACGCCCGAGCTTTTCAAGTATCTCGGCTTGCGCAAGGACCAGGGCTTCGAGCGAGGGTACGACGGGGAGGCCGAGCGCGATCACGGCATTGTCCGAGCTCACGCCCTGCGAGGTGGCCCCGGGCTCACGGTTCTGTTTTGCCTTGAGCTTCTGCTCGAGTTCGAGGCTTCTTTCAAGATCCCGGTAAATTCCAAGAGCCACATTCAGATCCCCGGCCCGAAATTGCAGGGATGCGAGCCAATTATCGAGCGCCCGCCGCTGTTCCAACCAGGACGAGCCGGCCGCCGAACCAGCGCTTTTCGGCAGCAGAAGCTGCGCCCGCGCGGCGTGTCCGAGCGCGGAATTAAGCTTTTTCTCGCTTTCGTCCAGGAGTCCGAGAATGATTTCAGATTCGAAGGAGAACCGGGACTCCTCACGTACTTTACTCAGGTGCTGACGGATTTCGCTCTTTCCCGCGTCGGTTGAGGCGAGTCCCGGCGAAAGCCAAATCGCCTTGGCTTTCGTGAAATACTGTTCCGATTGTTTGATCAGCAGTTCGAGATCAGGGCCGCTTTCCCCCATGGCCGCGATGCCCCGATCGAGCTTGCCCTTCACTGAATGATCGTAAGATTCCGAAAGCTGCTTTGCCAGTGTGCCAAGCCCGAGATCCGAGGCCGCCTGAGAGAGCTTGAGCAGATAATCAAGCTCTTCCGGAGTCATGTCTCGCGAAATCAGCTCCTTTTTTGCCTCATAAAAGGTGAGCGCCTCGTACTTCTTGCTTGCGGCAAGGAGCTTCAAAATGGATTTCCTGAATAGCGTGCTGATGATTTTGTTCAGGAATGGCCGAGCCTCGGAGGCTCCGTTCGAATGCAACTCATCGAGAGCGAGACTCACGGCGCGATCTTCCTTGCCCATGGTGATCAGTGCCCGGACATGTGCAAGACCTCGAAAATCACGGTAACGCTTCAGCGTCACTTCCCCGCGGCCGTCGAACGATTGCCCTTCCTCGAGCATGAATCTTTCCATCGACTCGGAATTGAAGCCGCCCTGGTCGCCGCACGGGAGGAGCCTCAGCCTTGCGATCGTCGCGCCAGGACTCATCGGAAATCGATTGATCGTCTCGTAAAACCATTTCCGCGCGACCTCAGCTTCACCTTTGCCGGGCTTTCTTGCGTGAATCTCACCCAACCTGAATGCCGCCCGCCAACCCGCCGGGTGCGCCGAATAGTTATCGAGAAAATCCTGAAGGGCATCTTTCGCGCGGTCAAACTGGCCAAGCTGATAGAGCACCTCTCCGCGATTCACGAACGCCGAGGGGAACCTCTTTGCCTCGTCCTTGAAATGCGTGAAGCCCTGGTAATAGGCCGCCAAAGACTGTTCATACTGGAACCGGTCCAAGTAGAGATCACCGATTCGCATCGCAGCTTCGGCTTTGGCACGCTCATTTGGGGCGTTTTCGATAACCCATTGGTATTCTTTCGCGGCACGCTCAGTCTGCTTCATCGCATAAAGCGCCTCAGCCGCGCCCAGGTGAAACACCCAGTTCAGGCGGTGCTCGGGATAATGATTGATGAGCCAGAGAAAACTCTCAAGGGAGGCCAACGCTGAACCTTTTTCGATCTGATGTCCGGCCACGAACATTCCGGCATGCAGAGCCACGGGGGAATCGCTCGCTTCCGCCATCAACCGGGCGAGCAGCTGCTCGGCTTCCTTGTTCAAGCCAAGCTTCACCATCGCGCTCGCCTTCAAGAACCGCATCTCGTGCCTCGAGGCCGAACGCGAATATTCGGTTTCGAAGAAATCGAGCGCTTTTATGGCGAGAGCGGGCTTGCCCTGCTGATAAAGGGAAAGCGCCAGGCGAATGTACTGGGCCTCCTCCGTTTTGGCAGTCGGCACATAATAGGTGAAATGATCATCGGGGGTGCGGGCCGAAAGCCAACGGCTGAAATCGACCTTTTCGTGAAAAGGCAGGAATGGCAGAAAGATATCCGTTTTCTCGCTGAGAGGCTGCTCACAAAATCGTTCCGTCAAGCCTTCCGTCTCGGCCCGGCGTTTTTCGGTCGCGAGCCTTCGATCAGCGCGCTGTTTGGCTTGAAACTCGGATTTTTTTAATGCGGCGAGTCGGCTCGCCAGAGCCCGGTTGGCCTCCACTTCAGCCACGGTCGGACCCTTTTTCGGCCAGAAATCGACCAAGTACTGAGGCGTTTTGTCACGGTACTCGAAAAATTCCATTTCCGGATTCGCGGGGGCGTTCTTGCCGGTCGGGAACTTCCATTGTCCTTCGACGCGAACTCCGGCTTTGGACTCCGAAATGCGGAGGGATGCCAGACGGGGGTCCTCGACGGCCTTGAACTGCGCGCTCCACTCAGCCTCCTGGCCAAGCGGAGCACCGAGATCATTCAACCCGATCCCTTTTAACGTCAGCTGAAAACCATGCGACGAGTTCTTCCAAACGACGGGGACACCCTCGTCGATTTTCAGAACCAGTCTGCCATGAGTCTTGAAGGACTGGACCTTTAGGCCGTCTTCCGCGTATGCGGTACCGGAGGTCAGGAGAAACGGAATAGCGATCAGCAAGGATTTTATGAGACGCGCGCGAAGATGATTTCGAACCGTTTTTGTCATGAGCATCCTTGCTCTTGTTTCCTGGGTCCGTCTTCATGACAGACCCGAAGTCTCTCATGTGATCAAAGCAAGCCTGGTGCCATGGACTCAAAAAAGGACAAAATCTGCCGATAGGCTGAAATGGACCCGGAAGTTTTCGATCAGACACGGTAATTCTTTGCCAGGCAGAAAAGCACTGGCTCGAGTCCATCTTGTCCAGGGCACGAAAAATAAGTGGTTTCTTGACCCCCCGTCAGGAACACGACAGTTTACGACGGGAGTTTGACGGTTTATATTTGGTAAAACTTCCAAAAGAAGAGAGAAATGAAAAACATCTTGCAGCCACTACTCATCATCCTTGCCTTACTCCTGCAAAGCGGTTGCGGGCTCCTGCTCGGCAACGTCAAACCCGTCGACGAAAAGTCCGATTCTTATGGAGTAGCCGACCTTTCCAAGGAAAGTCCAGACTGGGTACGGCTTGAACAATCCCCGAAAACAGATGATTCAACGAACGATCCAAAAACGAATGACGGTTCCGGACCGAGCGAGCTTCCGGATGTGGCGTTTCAGTCCCAGAAAACCGCCGCGGTGATTTCGCTGAATTCCGCTTGTCGCCCAAGCACGGAAACGGAACGAAAAGATCTCAGAAACTTCACCGACCTGCTTCTTCTTGGAATTTCGAACATTTCGCTTAGGAATGAGAAGGAAATCACAATCCAGGGTACGCCTGCCCTCGAAACGACCATTCGAGGAACTTTGAATAGCCAGCCTATCGCTCTTCGAACCGTGGTCCTCAAACGAAAATCCTGCCTCTACGACATTACCTATATTGCCCGTCCGGACGCTTTCGGAGAGAACGAGGACACGTTCTCCCATTTCATTGCTTCTCTTCGACTCAAATAGTAGTTTTATATTATGGATTTCGTTCATCGCATGGGGACCAAGGTCCTTTATGCGCTTCGCTTCGCTGGAGGCTTCGGCCTGCTCACGGCCCAAGTGTCCCGCGAACTATTCTATTCGCCGTTTTATTTCAGACTGACCGTCGCCCAGATTTTCGCGATCGGCATCCAGTCGTTTCTTCTCGTGGTCGTAACGGGACTCGCGACGGGTTCGGTGATGGCCCTTCAATTCGGACACGGACTGACGAAATTCGGGGGAACTCTCTATGTCCCGAAAATCGTGGCGCTCGCTATTTTGCGCGAAATGGGCCCCGTATTCACCAGCCTCCTCGTTGCCGGCCGGATCGGGTCGGGGATCGCCTCCGAAGTCGCCTCAATGAAGGTCACTCAGCAAATCGACGCGATTCGCGCTCTCGGAACGAGCCCGACCAAGCGAATCGTCATTCCAAGACTCCTGGCGAGCCTCATCGCGCTCCCGATTCTCACGCTTTTCGCCGACTACATCGGCCTGTTCGGCGCGATGATGGTCTGCTACTTCGACCTGAACATCAATCCGGAGTTTTTCTGGTCAAAAGCCGTTGAGACGCTCCGAATCAGCGACCTTCTCACCGGAATGGCGAAGACGATTGTGTTTGCCTTCTTCATCTCCCTGACCGCCTGCTGGCGCGGCCTCAACACCGAAGGCGGCACTCAAGGAGTCGGCAACACGACGACCTGGGTAGTCGTGACTTCGAGCATTTTCATCATGATCAGCGACTTTTTTCTGACAAAGTTCTTCATCCTCACGGTGTATCGGTGATGATCAGATGATGCAAAAAAACGCACAAAATGCAGCGGTCGCCCTCGATGTAAAAGACCTCCACAAGAGCTTCGGCGAAAAGATCGTCCATCGCGGTGTCTCATTCCAGCTCCGGGAGGGCGAAATTCTCGGCCTTTTTGGCGGTTCCGGTTCCGGAAAGAGCGTTATCCTGCGTTCCATTATAGGCCTCGAAAAACCGGATAGCGGTCAGATCCTGTTTGAAACCCAGGACCTCACGAGGCTGGCCGAGTGGCAGCTCACGAATATCAGGACAAAGATCGGATATGTTTTTCAGAATGGCGCGCTTTTCGACTCTTATACCGTTGAGGAAAATCTCGCCTATCCTCTCAAAGAACATACAAAGCTCAGCGACCGCGAGATCCATGACCGGGTCAATCAGATGCTTGAACTTATCGATATGAAGGGCAGCAACGACCTGCTCCCGTCCGAACTTTCCGGCGGAATGCAAAAGCGCGCCGGCCTCGCCCGAGCCACCATTCTCGAACCCGAGATCATTCTTTTTGACGAACCCACTGCAGGACTCGACCCCGTGAACACAAAACGGCTGCTCGATAATATTCATAAACTCAAAGCAAAGGGCATCACCGGTATTTTTGTCACCCACGACATCCCGAGCGCCTTCGAAATTGCCGACCGGATCGCGATTCTTTACAATGGAAAGATAGCGGTAATCGACACGGTCGAGAACATCTCAAAATCCGACGATCCCGTCGTACAGGCTTTCGTGAGCGGGCATGAGCACGATTAGAAAATAGGTAATCAAATGGCAAATAAACAATTTGAAATTGAGATCAAAGTTGGGTTTTTCGTCGCCCTGGGCATCGGACTGGTCATGCTCGCCATCCTCGTCCTGGGCAGCACCGAGAACTTTCTGGCCCGCAAAAACACCTATTCCGTTCACTTTCCGACCGTCGAAGGTCTCCTCGTCGGGGCCAAGGTCGTCCTCGGTGGCCTTCAGGTCGGTACGGTAAAATCGATCGGCTTCGACCCGGAAAAGCACAATGTTCGCGTCGAACTTTCCGTCGCCAAAGACTCGAGCGAATGGATCAGATCTGATTCATTCGCGGAAATCGTGACCCAAGGGGTTTTAGGAGACAAATACGTCACCATCTCGACCGGTAACCAGAACAAACCTCCGATTCCGGTGGGAGCAGACATCCCGGTTCGCATGACAAAGGATCTCTCTCAATTTCTCAACAAAGGCGACCAGCTCCTTGTTTCCCTGAACAGCCTGGCTGCAAACCTGGATCACGTCCTCAAGACGTTTCAGTCCGCGAACCGAAGCGAGATTTTCTTCGATGGAATGGCCACCACGGCAAAAAACCTCGCCCAGGTCTCTGAAAAGCTCAACCGCGAACTGGACGGCCTGAATGCGAGGCTGGCGATTCGAAACCTTAATGCCATACTGGACAAGATCAACAATGGTACGGGTACTCTCGGCGCATTGGTCAACGACCCGGGGCTCTATGAAGACGCGAAGTCATTGGTCGGTGGCGCGAACAGGAACCGAATCATGCGGAATTTGATCCGAAAAACGATCAAGGAATCAGAGCAGAAAAGCGCCGATGAAACCCCGAAGGCCCCATAGGGGGCGTTTCTCTCCGCTTAGAGACTCTGATCCGGGTTCGAGCCTTCGATCTCGCCCCGACTCGATATCGGGGTGATCATCCCGCGCTTTCGCAATTTCTCCACCAGGGTCGTTCGATTCATCTGAAGAAGCTCGCTCGCGCGGTTCTTGTTACCGCTGGTCCTGGCAAGAGCCTGGTCCACGAGGTGATTTTCGAAAGCGGCGACAATCGATTTCAGATCGATTCCGCTCGTCGGAAGCACCATTCGCGGAAATTCCCATTCCGCCATTGCCCCCGTTCCCTGAGGACGAGCTTCCGCGTATTTTTGAAAAACTTTGTAGGGCAGATCACCGAGTTCAACGGATCCCTTGCCCTTCATGATTACCAGCCGTTCCATCAAATTCTCGAGCTCGCGAACGTTTCCTGGCCAGTCGTAAGCCACCAAAGCTTCCAAGACCTGTGCTGTAAGCGGCTCCACTGAATGAGCCGTCACTTCATTGAATTGCTGCACGAAATGACTGGCGAGCACCGCGATATCCGATTTTCGCTCCCTGAGAGCCGGAACCTTCAGGGGAATGACATTAAGCCGATAATAAAGATCTTCGCGAAACTCCCGAACCTGAACAGCATGCTCGAGGTCGCGGTTTGTCGCGGCAATAATTCTCACGTCAACTTCGATCGTCTTGGAAGAACCGACCGGTTCGAATTGACGGGTTTGCAGGACCCGCAGCAGTTTTACCTGAAGGTGAAGCGGAATTTCCCCAACTTCATCCAGAAAGATGGTCCCGCCATGAGCGAGTTCGAATCGTCCCTGTCTGTTCTGGGTTGCCCCAGTAAAGGCACCCTTTACGTGACCAAACAACTCAGCCTCAAGTAATTCAGACGGAATGGCTCCGCAGTTCACGATAACCATGGGCCGAGTTGCACGTTGGGAATTCTGATGAATGGCACGAGCGACGAGTTCTTTGCCCGTCCCGCTCTCTCCTGTGATCAGAACCGTGCTATCGGTCTGAGAGACCTTTTCGATGGTCTTGAAAATCGTCTGAATTGCTGGACTTTCACCCACTAAAGGCGATCTGAATGCGAGCATCAATGCTCCTCCCTTTACTCTTCCTGAGTAGGAACCTGCGTTCTAGGTCCGATTTCAGGCTCACGTACATCCCTCAACTGACCGGGCAACCGATCGGAGTTGGAGAAGACTGCCTACATAAAAGGCTAAGCAAACTTTGCCTAGCTGTCAAAAGTTTTTCATGCGAGTCAGGCGAGTCGGGAATGGTTTCAGTAACGACGAACGTTCATCGGGGCCCTATTCAGTCCAGGACCGAACCCAAGCGTCAGAGTGGATATCTCCGCGCGCGGCAATCCAAAGAATAACCGTCAGAACCAGACCGGCGGACACAACCCAGCAGAAATACTGCATTCGATCCTGCTTACGGCGAAAGAAAACACCCACTTCGGCGATCGTAAACGCGAGCGGAATTGCCCAATACGGCAGGAACCGGATGACGATATAAAGAAAGCGCATCCACGAATTATAAGAAACTATTCAACTATTTTAAACTGCGAAGTGCCGAAACCTGATCAGTTTTTTCCCAAGTGAATTCAGGCTCAGCCCGGCCAAAGTGTCCGTAAGCAGCCGTTTTGCCATAAATGGGGCGCAAAAGGTTCAAGGATTCAATGATCCCGGCCGGGCGCAGGTGAAAAATTTCTCGAACAGCGCCATCGAGCTTCTTGAGATCGACCTTCTCGGTGCCATATGTATTCACCATCACGCTCACGGGTTCAGCAACGCCGATCGCATAGGCGAGTTGCACCATGCAGCGATCTGCCAGATCCGCAGCGACGATGTTTTTAGCGACGTAGCGACCCATGTAACAAGCCGACCGATCGACCTTGGACGGATCTTTTCCCGAGAACGCTCCACCACCGTGGGCTCCGTGCCCACCGTAGGTATCCACGATGATTTTTCTGCCGGTCAAACCGCAGTCACCCATCGGTCCACCGACCACGAACCGTCCGGTCGGATTCACGTAAAATTTCGTTTTGCTGTCCAGGTACTGGGCAGGAACAGTCTTTTTGATTACTTCCTCGATCAACGCTTCCTGAATCTGTTTGTGGGTCACGTTTTCATCGTGCTGGGAGCTGACCACCACCGCATCCACCCGCTTCGGCCGGTCGTTCTCATACTCAACCGTGACCTGCGTCTTTCCGTCCGGCCGGAGCCACGGAAGAGTCCCGTCCTTACGAGTCTGTGACAAACGAAGCGCTAATTTATGCGACAAATCGATCGTAAGAGGCATGAGCTGGTCCGACTCCCGGACAGCATATCCGAACATGATGCCCTGATCGCCTGCTCCCTGCTCTTTCTGATTATGGATTCCCTGCCCGGTTGTTACGCCTTGTGAAATATCAGGCGACTGCCGGTCAAGCGTCACGACGACGCCGCATGTTTTGTAATCGAAACCTTTGTTGGAGCAATCATAGCCGATTCTTTTTACCGTCTGACGGGCAATGTCTGCGTAATCAACCCGGCCATTCGAAGTTACTTCACCGGCGACAACGATCAAACCTGTCGTAACGAGAGTTTCGCACGCAACCCTTGATCTTGGGTCTTGCGCAAGCAGTGCATCCAACACCGAATCAGAGATTTGATCGGCGATTTTATCCGGGTGACCTTCTGTTACGGATTCTGACGTGAAAAGATAATTGCGTCCCATGGCGTAAGTCTCTCCTCGCAAAAGCGGGCGGTTAATTTTCGAGATGGATCGGAAACTTGGGCGTGGTGCCCTTATTTTGTTCCCGCCTTTTCCTGGCTTTCCCTTTACGGGCTTTTCGGATTTTTCGCGCAGTCTTGGTTTTCATCATTCGTGAAGGCATATAGATCTCCAGTTTGACAGCTGATGTAGCCTTGAAGGGTTGGGATTGTCAACCCGTTATGTCTAAAATCCAGCCATTTACGGCTCGTACGGCACTCTCGTACGACTAATGAACAGCTCGGGGACAAGGTAACGGCGATCAACGCCGTCCGGCCCAAAGATTGCTGAAAAAGCGGCCATATGAAGTTAGTAATCAGTGCCGTAATCCCTTTACTTCCCCTCGTCCTTCCCATTTCGGCTCTACTCCTGGATCCGAAGCTCACGGTAGCCGAGGAGACCTCAGTCGAACGCCCCCCTATCGTGCTCGGGAGAGGCGAACAACGGGTCCTACGTGTTCCCGGCCTGCTTCGCTATTCTCTTGGAGGATCCGTCGCAAGGGCATACGCCGTCCCAAAAAGACCAAAGAAGGCTAAAGCGCAAAAAAGTTCCAGCTCCCTTCAGGAAAGCCCCGAACGAGACCTCATTCTTCTCAAGGGTATAAACCCGGGAATCGGTGATCTTTGGATCTGGACAGAGTCGGGCATCGCTGAACACCGCTCAATACACGTGGAAAAGGTTCTTGAAACCGAGCTCCGCCCCGCCTTGGAAAGGGCATTAAGCCGACTACAGGAATCCGAAGTCCATGTTACGGGAAAAGGCGCTGCCATTCGAGGGACCGTCCGAACGATTGGCGAAATCGCTCGAATCGCTCATCTTGTTCAGGAATTCCCAAAAGAAGTATCTGATCAAACCCAACTATCCTCCGAATTGCTGTCGGAGGGGCGAACGATCCTTGAATCCTGGCTGAAATTGTCCCGGTACAGCTCCAAATTGCACCTGGAAGAAATCGACGGCGAACTTTGGATTCGCGGGAGCATTGAGAATCCCGCGGAACAGGCGCTTGCTGAAAAGGCAATCCACTCGAAGTTTCCACGTGCGCAAATCGACATCAGCTCACTCCCGGACAGCGCCCCGACAGTCCACTTTCGAGTCTATCTTCTGGAACTAAAACGTAATAGGTTCGCAAGTTTAGGATTGAGCTGGCCGTCGGGTCAAGAGGGCGCTTTCAAAGTCAGCACATCGGCAATTCAGGACTTGTTGTCCCTGGATCTCACACTTCAGAACCTCGAAGGAGATGGCTCAATCAAGGTCCTCTCGAAACCGGAACTCGTCGTCCGAGCTCCAGGCGAAGCCGAGCTCTTTGCCGGAGGAGAGCTTCCCATTCATATGCAAAGCCGCTTTTATTCCAACTATTCCTGGAAAAGCTATGGGCTCACCTTACGGCTTAAAGTGACGCACACCACGCGAAATGAAGTCCGTCTCGACGTATTCACCGAAGTCAGCCATCTCGACAGCACAGTCACCACGGACAAAATGCCAGGAATTCAAACGAATCGGATGAAAACGCAGGTCGATGCGCGATACGGAAAACCGCTCCTCCTCTCCGGTCTCCTTCAGCAAGGTACTCGTGAAAATGCCCGAGGCCTCCCGCTGCTCCGGCAAATCCCGATTTTGGGAGCCCTCTTCGGGTCTGAAGATTACCTGAATGAACGCTCGGAACTCGTCGCCATTCTTCTTCCAAATACAACTCCGCCATCCTCATCGATTGCGCGCGTCGAAAGATTTTTTCCAAAAGGTCCTGTTCCGGCTGCTCGAAACTGGGTCCGTCCGAGCGATGAAGAAACGATAAAAAATTCGCCTGACTACCCGTGGAACGTGCTCGAATGAATACTCCCGGATGGCTGGCAGACGCACTCGCAGACCCACGGGTCACGGACATTTGTCTGAATGGTCCCTCGGGCGCTTTTGTTGATCGCGGACAGGGCCTAGAGCCACTTGGATCAGGTGTATGGCAGGAAGATACCATGCGCACCTGGGTTCTCGAACAGATCTCCCGGGCCGGAAAAACCTGGGATGCCCGCTATCCGTTCACGGACGCCACGCTTTCCTCGGGACACCGCCTGCACGTTGCTTTTCCTCCACTTGCACAGCAAGGGATTCTCATATCTTTGCGACGGTTGCCCGGGGCAGCTCCCGAAAGATCCCAAGGATCAGTTCGCTGGGGATCATCACCCCACTACGGGATGCTAGTAGAGGCGGTTAAAAGAGGCGACTCCGTCCTGGTCTCGGGAGCAACAGGAAGCGGAAAGACGACTCTCGCCAGCGACCTCCTTGAATGCGTTCCATCTGCTGAACGGATTCTCGCGCTTGAAGACACTCCAGAACTTTCCCCGCGACACCCTCATTTCGTCTCATTGACGAGTCGTCCTCCAAACGCGGATGGCTTCGGCGAGGTCACGCTTCGCGTTCTCCTGAAACAAGCGCTCCGGATGCGTCCGGACCGTATCATTTTAGGTGAATGTCGAGGTCCCGAAGTGCTGGACCTCCTTCAGGCGCTGAATACCGGACATCGCGGGACTCTGGCGACCTTGCACGCGAATTCCCCCAGAGATGCTCTCAGGCGTGTCGAACTGCTGTGTCTTTTGGCGGCCGGAGGAGCCGTTCCATCCTCCGCGATCCGAGAATTGCTTGCAGTCGGAGTTCAATGGGTGGTCCAGGTGAAACGAACGGGCGCCCGCCGGGAAATTACGGAACTCTGGCGGGTCGAGGGCCGCGAGGGCGATACATTGATCATGAGGCCAATTCAGAATGCTCACAGTTCTTCGATTCAGCTTCACGCGCTCACGCGCTAATCACGGATAAGAGCTCCGTATCGGGCTCGCAATCGTTCAGTCGTCACCTTACGATTGCCTTCGATGAAGAACCGCTGGATAACGCGCGGTCGAGCCACATCCGACCTCCCACCGGAAATTTCCAGGGTGCCCCCCCGAGGACCAGGGCGTAAAAAATCGTGCCTAATGCCCACCCCAGGATTATTCGTTCGAAAGACATGCTCACCCGCCCGAAAATCCTGAATTCCAGGCCATCCAAAAGCCGAAGGCGAGAAGCCCCAACAGGGAAGGAGCGACACAAAAGAACAGAGGTTTTAAAGTCCGAGTCCCCAACAATGTAAGCTCACGCTCGATTTGGGCGTTCAAAGCCCGCCGAAATGCCTCAAGAGCTGCTTCTGCGCGCTCCGTACACGGACGACCCTCCATTAAACTCACCTGAACGGATTTTCTGAGTGAAACTCCCAGATCCGTAAATATTTGAAGCACGCCCGCACGAGCTGACGGACCTGGTTCCGGCTTCCCCTGTGACCAAACTGAGAAGCCCCAGTCAGCCGCAAGTTCGGGGGTTGACTTCGACAGAAGCTCACAGCTTTTGAGCCAAGCCAGATCCGCCGGTGTTCCCGCTCGAATCATCGCCAGGAAGCGCTCAGCACCACATTGCGCGGCAAGCAGCCACGGCCGTCTGGCGGCGGAAAGTCCGCCCCACCGTGCAACTTCAGCCATCTCCAGCATCCACAGGGCGCCCGCGCCTGAGAAAAGAAGCCCAAGACAGCAAACCAGAACCCATTTCCGTGGCTGGTCTCCAACCCCGGGCAATAAAACGTAAAGGACAAGGCCGAATAACGGGACCAGGGCCGCGCACATCAATGCTTGTGCGAGTGATTGAGCAGACCTCGCTCGAGCCTCACCGAGAGCTGCGAGGTGTTGTTCCGCAAAAACCCTCAGACGGCGAAGTGTCGGGAGCAACGCCCCGCCTTGCGACCGTAGCTCCTGAATACTTTCGCTGGCCAGGGTTCCCCATGGGAATGGAAGCTTTTCAAGCACTCGCCAGCGCTCTGGATTCGGAAGAAGGCCGGCGCTCAAGGTTTCTTCGAATTCCTGAAAAATCGAAATCGTCCGTACGAGGACATTCCGTTCGCGGCCGATAGCCCCGATATTGCCGACCACTGAGCCGAGCGGAAAATCAGTAAGAACCCGAATAATTCCACCAACAAGAAAGATAACACTCAAAAACCAAAGAAACATTTGGCAACGCGGCTGCAAGCCGCAAGCCGCCTGTCATTCGAACGTTTTGGCAGCACGCAAAGAACCCCGGTCCGATCGCAGGAAATCCGGACCACATTTCATATGAGGATACTACCGGCTGAAACCGGCATTTGATAAACTCAGAGTACGATGACTCCCATTAAAAGTTTGGCGTTTCTCGTACTTTCATTAGCATTTGTCGGAGTGGAACAGCCCGGCTCCGCAAAAACTCCCGCGCCATCGCGTCCGGCACATAGAGCAGCTCCCAGCGCCCCTGCCACACCTCTCCCCTCGTCCGCGCCCTATGCTGCAGGTGATGCCGCCTTCATTCAAAGGAATGATCCTGAACGCGCGAAAAGGGCTCTTGAACTTTTTCGTGATTATCACGCGAAAAACCCCAAAGACCCCGAGGCGGGCTGGCGGCACGCGATGGGCTGCTACTTTGCCGGCCTGCACCTCGCGAAAAACGGGGATGAAAAAGAAAGTCTCTTCGCCGAGGGACGCGATGCCGGACTCTCAACCATTCAGTTGGCACCGGCCTGTGCACCCTGTCATTTCTGGACCGCAATCAACATGGCTCTTTACGGACAGACGGTTGGCGTTTTCAAGATGTTTTTCAGCCTGCCTTCGATTCGCGAACACCTGGAGCAAACCATTAAACTCGATCCCGCTTACGCAGGAGGCGGGGCTTACCGGTTACTCGGCCTCATTGAACAGAAGCTCCCCGGCATACTGGGCGGAAGTAACGACCGCGCTCGCGAACTCATTCAAAAAGCGATTGATACGGCGCCTGAGGAGCCGCTGAATCATCTGTTTATGACGAAGCTCTTGGTTGAGAAATTCGATGATGTGGCAGGCGCGAGGGCAATCGCCAAGAGGGGCATCTCAGTCCCCCAGCCTTCGCCAGAACGGATCGAATCACTTGGATCATTGAAAGAACTCCGCGAATTCCTGAATTCGCATCCCGCCGAGTAATCGATCAGCAGGTCCAAGCCTAGTGTCCTGAGTCAGTAATAACGTGATAATTGAAGAGATCATTTTGACTCGAATCAAGGAGCGAGGAGCGACGCATACTTTTGGTCTGCGAGCGACGAGCGACACAGAGTCGAATCAAAATGATCCTTCCGAAAGGGCCGGAATCTTTTGGTTTTCTTCTTCGTTGCTCAAAGCTAGCAGGCAATAAGCCTGCGTCGCTTTTCGCGTCTCGAAGAAAACCAAAATCTTTCCGGCAATTGTCACGTTATTACTGACTCAGGACACTAGCCGGATTGCACAGGCCCGGAAGGCAGCTCATAAACCATTTCACCCAATCTTCTCAGGAGGTCCTCGGTCTCTGATAAAAAGTCCGGCGGAATCCGAAGTTCAAGGTCGCGATAAGCATCTCCTGGTTTAAAATCCAGGGTGGAATAGCTGGTGATCCCCTCATAAGATTCCAGAATGAAGTAAACGAACGCCGAGTCCTCTGTCCTGACCCGAATGACTTTTCGTATGCTCTTCATTTCTTCCTCTCGCACTTCAACACTCTTGCTGAATTCCCTCAGTCAACTTATCCTATCCTATATGTCGCTTGAAAAAATCCGCAAGGTTTCCAATATGCCCGCGCTAAACGCTATAGTATTGAGCGTGCTGCTTGTCGGGTGCGCTTCCACCGCGACGAAGGCTCCTTCCGGCGGCGATTCTGAATCAGTTCAAAATCAAATCGGAGAACTGAGACTGTTACTGACAAACCTCACGAACAAAGTCGAGGGACTCGAGGGAAAGCTGAGTGCCGTAAACGGCAAGATAGAAACATCGCAGTCCCCGGCTCGAAACCCCGAACCGGTTGCACCTAAACCGACCACCGTCGGTATTCAGCCGCATCCAAGCGAGCGTTCCGGCAGCAACGTCTCGGTTCCACCATCGCCCCATGATCCCGAAGCAGGCTTTGTGAACGATGAGGCGGTTCAAAGCTATCGAAAGGCAATGATCCTGCTTCAGGCGCGCAAGTTTTCGGAAGCCGTTCTCGCTTTTTCTTCGTTCCTCGAAGAGTACCCCGATCACGCTCTCGCTGGATCGGCGCAGTTTCACGTCGGCGAATCCTATTTTCGTCAGAAAGAATACAAGCTATCGCTTCAGGAATTTAAACGAGTGCTGACGTCGTATGATCGAAGCACTCATGTCGCGGACACGCTCAGGCTGATGGCAGACGCCGAAGACGCGCTCAACATGCGCGAGGACGCCGCGAAACACCGGCAGCAGCTCAGGTCATTGTTTCCGCAATCCCCGGCGGCTTCGTTCAGCGCGAACGCGGCGTCGACGCTCCGGGATCCGGCGGTTTCTGGCAAATCAAGCCTCGATGAGCCTCCCCCGCCCACCGCTCCCCTTGGCAGCGGAAGCAATCTGAATCAGGAACACAAGACCGAATGAAAGCACGCGCCAACTCCCGAATCCGGCCTGAAGTCCTCGCGCTTCTTCTGATCGCCGGCTGGACGGCGTTTGACGGCCTGGTCTCGAGCCAGGCTTTCGGAAGCACAGAAAAGCCCGCCGGAATGCCGGAAAAGGAATCAGTCGAACTCTCGAAAATCCTGAAATCGATTCCGGATGCGGAATGGAAAGAAATCGCCGGGAACCGGATTTCCGAGGAATACTCCATCATCAAAGGCGATACGCTGTACGATATTTCCAAACGTCTTTTTGGAGATCCGAAATATTGGCCGAAAATCTGGGCGCTAAACAACAATTCCATAACAAACCCCCACATGATCCGGCCGGGAAGACTGATCGCGTTCTTGCCGGGAACCGGCAGCTCCCTGCCCGCGGTAGCGGTTTCAGACGGCACCGAAGTGGTTCCAGCCCCTCCGCCGGGAAGTCCTGTCGAAAGCGAAATCCGGCAGAAACGATCAGGCCGCTCCCAAGAATGGAGGATTCTGCCGAAACAGCCCTGGGAATTATTCCAGATCCAACTGCCGCCTGAGGTCGATCCGCAAGGTTTCGATCGCCGCAATCGCATCGTCTTTCGTACGCCTTCAGAGATCGTGCTTGATTCCATAGCGACGACTGAACGTTTGGAGAGCCTCGGAGAAATCAACGGCTCGCGAAGCGAAAGCCTGAGCCTTTCAATGGGTGACACCGTTTACATTCAATCGAACGGCCAAATCCAAGTGGGCGAGGTCTACGCGATAACAAGTGCTCCGTCGTCTCTTCAGGCAGAGGAGTTCAGTCGAAGGGGTTACATCTATAACATCGTCGGCAACGTCAAGATTCTCGGTGTTAGGGATCAGGTCTTCCTCGGAACCATCATTTCAGCGAGAAATATTGTGGAACGCGGTAATTTTCTCATTCCGCTTCCCCCGAAGATCAAAGTTCCAGACCCGATTCCCGGGCCCAATCGCATTGAAGCCACTTTGATTCTTGATAGCCGCTCTTCAACATCAACGACCGCGCAGTTTAAATTCGTCTTCATCGATCGCGGTTCAGATGACGGCGTTCAGGCCGGAATGGTCTTTCGCGCTTATGAACATCGCGATCCCGCCACTGACGAACAAGTGATCGAATCCGAAACCATTTCGCGAGGAGACGTCATCATCCTTCAATCCAGCCCGCGCTTCTCAACCGGCATGATCCTGAATGCGATCGGCGTGCTGGAAGACCGGACTCCGGTCTCCCTGTTGACGGACGTCAGCGATGTCAGGAAAAAGCGCGAAGTTCTCGAAAAATCCCTGGACGACACCCGAGAACAGGAAATTGATGAACTCGAAAGGATTGAAGCTGGCGGGGGTCTTGGCAAAAAGGAAGAGAAGGAACTGAAACAGCTTGAACGCTGGAAATCAGAACCAACCGATTCGACAGCACCTCCAACGACACCGGATTCATCATTACCACCACCAGCCGAAGGCGATGTTGCACCGGCCACTCCCGAGGACGGCGAACTGCCGCCCGCGCCGGAACCGGAGGCCCTTCCGGAACCGAGCGCGGAGAGCTCCGAAGACGCCCCCCCTCCTCCCCCGGAATTACCGGAAGCCGAGTTGGGGTCCGAACCGCCGAACGAGGAACTTCCTGGCGAGCCGGATACCGCACCGCCGCCTCCTATGTCCATGGAATGATCCTGCGCACCCTCAGCAGCTTGAACTTTGCAGAAAACGCCGCATGCTTCCTTTCCCAATCCATGTGCTTAGGAACGTTTCTTCGCCGACTTCGCCAATCTCCCAGCTGATCTCTCCGCTCGACAGTCCCCCCGCCGACCTATTCATCCAAGGTTCAGAAGAAGCACTCAGCCTGCTCAGGCTTCTTCCGGAGCGTGGCCTCGCCGTAGTCGGAACGCGTGACCCTCAAAAAAGATCACTTCGCCTCGTCAGGGATTCACTGCTTCAACTGACTCACTCGGACCTCATGGTTCTTTCGGGACTGGCACGCGGAATCGATTCAGAGGCGCACGAAGCCGCGCTCGAAGCAGATCTTCCAACCATCGCCGTACTCGCAGGTGGCCTGGACCTGATCTACCCGCCGGAAAACGAGAATCTGGCCTATCGGATTCTGGAAAACGGGGGCCTCCTCGTTTCTGAATTTCCCATGTCCACCCGCCCAAAGCCCGGCTATTTCATAAAAAGAAACCGGCTGATCGCGGGTTTTTCAAAGGCCGTCTGGGTGGTGGAAGCTGGCTATCATTCGGGCGCGCTGAACACGGCGAAATGGGCACGCGAGCAAAATCGACATTGTTACTCCACCCCGTGTTATCCCGATGATCCGACGATGGCAGGCAACCAGGTTCTCCTTGACCGCGATCACGCCGAGCCGTTTTGGGGTCCTCATAGTTTCGGCAGTTCATGGCTTGGACTTGGGGTGCCGGTCTCACGTAAGCGCGCCGGGTCTCCCAGGCGCGCGACTGCGCCAAATGCCTCAATTTCAGATCGCGATGCGCTCGTTTACCAGGTGCAAGCGCTGACGAGCGAGGCCGGCGGCGCCCAGATTCCGGAACTTCTCGACTGGGCGATCGAGCTTGGCTGGGAACCTCAACGGTTCTTTCTTGCCCTGAAAGAGTCGATCGATCGCGACCTGATTTGCGAATCCGAGGGAATCCTCGTAAGTAGCCAGAACAAAAGTGATAATGCAACTCGAACAACCGCCTGCGCGAACATTTAGTTAAGAAGGACTCTTGAAAAAATTCGGAAAGTCCGACTAATGTATTGCATGGCAAAAAAAGCGCTCGTCATCGTTGAGTCACCATCGAAAGCTAAAACCATCCAGAAATATCTCGGACGCGAGTACATCGTCAAAGCGAGCGTCGGCCATATCAAAGACCTCCCCAAAAGCAAACTCGGGCTGGACCCGGACAAAAGCTTCGAACCCGACTATCAGATCATTCCATCTAAGGTGAAAATAATCGGAGAGCTGAAGAAAGCCTCGGCACTGGTCCCCGAACTCTTCCTGGCAACCGACCCTGACCGGGAAGGCGAAGCGATCGCCTGGCACATCAACGAAGAATTAAAGGCCCGCGGTAAGAAAGTGCATCGTGTTCTCTTCAACGCTGTCACGAAGCCCGCCATTCTTGAGGCGATGAAGAATCCCACGAAGCTGAACACGGACCTCTATCACGCTCAACAAGCCCGCAGAGTTCTGGACCGACTTGTCGGCTATAAAATAAGTCCCCTTCTTTGGGACAAGGTTCGCCGCGGAATATCGGCCGGCCGCGTCCAGTCCGTCGCGCTTCGCCTCGTTGTTGAACGTGAAGCCGAAATCAAGGCTTTCAAACCGGTGGAATACTGGTCAATGCAGGCCCTCTTTTCGAAAGACGGTGTAGAATTCAAGGCGAACCTGTTCAAAATAGACGCAAAAGATCCCAAGATTCCCGACCGCGGAACAGTCGATATCCTTTTAAAGGATTTCCAGGACGCAAGCTGGACGGTAACGGGGATTGAACAAAAGGAGCGCTCCCGAAAGCCCACTCCCCCGTTTATTACCAGTCGGCTTCAACAGGAAGCCGCGCGGAAGCTCGGTTTCAGCGCCAAAAAGACAATGACCCTGGCTCAGCACCTCTATGAAGGCGTCGACTTAGGCGACCTCGGCACACACGGTCTGATCACCTATATGCGAACGGATTCCGTCCGCATCGAACCCGGCGCGCTGCAATCGGTTCGGGAATTCATCGAAAAGCAGTACGGAAAGCAGTATCTGCCGAGCGAGCCGAACGTTTTCAAATCAAAGAAGGGCGCGCAGGACGCGCACGAGGCAATACGCCCGACATCGCTTGAATACGACCCCGAGCGGATCAAGGGTTTTCTGGACAAAGATGAATTTCGCCTTTACCAGCTCATCTGGAACCGTTTTCTCGCGTCGCAAATGATGCCGGCGATCTATGACCAGACCGCGATCGATATCGAGGGAACGGGTAAATCGGGGCAACGATTTCAGTTCCGGCAGACCGGGTCAGTCGTGAAATTCGACGGCTTCTCAGTCGTGTATTCCGAAACCGCAGAGGAAGGTGAAAAAGGCGAAGAACACACCGAAGACGCCATTCAGCTTCCGGATTTGAAAGAGGGCGACGCGATCACCAAGAAAGGCTTCAACCCCCAACAGCATTTCACACAGGCCCCGCCCCGCTATACGGATGCCTCACTCATTCGCGACCTCGAGGAAAAAGGGATCGGCCGGCCTTCGACTTACGCCTCGATTCTTTCCAACCTGCAGGATCGCGAATATATGGAAAAGCGCGAAGCCAGGTACTATCCGAGCGAGCTCGGGACCGTCGTGACTGATCTCCTTGTCGCTTCCTTTCCGGATATTCTCAATACCGAGTTTACGGCTGACATGGAAAACCAGCTCGACGAGATCGAAGAAGGCAAGGCGGACTGGAAGAAAACACTCGGAGGCTTCTGGAAACCCTTCAAGAGGACCCTCGAAAGCGCCAAAAAGCACATGAAAAACGTCAAACGGCAGGAAGTTCCGACTGACGTGAAATGCGAGAAGTGCGGCAGTACGATGGTGATCAAGTGGGGAAAACTGGGATCATTTCTCGCCTGTTCGAATTATCCGGAATGCAAGAACACCCAGGATTTCAAAAAAGATGACCAGGGCCACATCGTCATCATCCCGAAGGAATTCACCGACAAAATTTGCGGGAAATGCGGCAAACCCATGGTCATAAAGAGCGGCAAATACGGAAAATTTCTCGCCTGCAGCGACTACCCGAACTGTAAATTCACTCAGGCCATCACTCTGGGGATACCCTGTCCTATTTGCAAGGAAGGCGAGATCGCGCAAAAGCAGTCACGATATCGTCGCCTTTTCTATAGTTGCAACCGCTGGCCCAAATGTAATTTCGCGGTTTGGGACAAACCTCTCCAACAGCCCTGTCCACAGTGCAAATTTCCGATCCTGACAGAGAAGATCACGAAGCGCGCGGGCCTGATGCACAAATGTCCGAACAAGGAATGCGGGTTCATAGACATCATCGACCCCGATGCCGGAAAAGCGCCGCCCGTTGATAAAGACGAAAAAGGCGAAGCCGGAGCGGTGGCTTAGCGCGAACTCCGAATCAGGTCGTACGGAATTCTCTGACAAGTTCCTTTTTTCGCGCATGTCTCGCGACCGCGAGATCGATCAACCTTGAAAGAAGCTCTTTGTAAGGTATTCCGGTCTTTTCCCACAATTTGGGATACATGCTGATTGAGGTGAAACCCGGAAGGGTATTCACTTCATTGAAGTAAAACTCGCCGGTCTTCTTATCCATAAAGAGATCACACCGGCTGAGTCCCTCGCATTCGAGGGCTTGGAACGCGGATCTCGCGATTTTTTGCGCAGCACGAATCTGCTCCTCATCCAGTTTGGCGGGAATCATGAGCGCTGCCCCGTTTTCGTCGAGGTACTTGGCCTCATACGAATAAAATTCGTGCGTCGGCGCGACTTCTCCGGGAACACTGACCATCGGAGGCTTCCCGATCTCGGGGTTTTCAAGTACCGCGAGTTCGATCTCGCGTGCGTTCACCGCTTTCTCGATCAGCACTTTCGTGTCATATCGGAACGCATCATGAACGGCCTCCTCGAGAGCGCCTGGATCCTTCACGCGATGGACGCCGACGCTCGAACCCAGGTTGGATGGCTTGACAAAAACCGGAAACCCGAGCTCCTTTGAAACACGCGCAACCAGTTCCGACCCGCTCCACTCACCCGTTTTCACGGAAATATACGGCACGATCGGGAGGCCTGCATCCCGAACGATCCTCTTCGCGAGTTCCTTATCCATCGCGGCCGCCGACGCGAGAACACCACAGCCGACATACGGGATCTCCGCGAGTTCAAAAAGGCCTTGAATCGTTCCGTCCTCAGAAAAAGTGCCGTGCATCACCGGGAAGATCACATCAACATCGATTCGCGTACCCAGACCGTCCGCCCGGCAAAAAACCCCGTTTGAATGGTGACCACCGGCTCCGGGATAGATCGCCAGATAAACGTTCGGTGCCCCGTCGACGACGGGAAGTGCGGATTCAGCTTTCTCGACGGCGCTCATCGGAGTTTCAGACCAGCGCCCGTCCTTGCTGATCGCTATCGGGAACGTCTCGTATTTCTCCCGATCGAGATTGTGAAACACAGATGCGGCCGACCTGAGCGAGACTTCATGCTCTCCGGAACGGCCCCCGTAGACTATCGCGACGCGCATTTTCTTCTGCATAGGCGAATGATAGCATGGCCCGTCTGGCGGGTTAACGTCAAAAACAGCTTTTTCACTCAGGTCTGCGAACGCCGAGTTCTTTCATCTTGAGCTGGAGCCCCTTGCGCGAAAGGCCGAGCTTTTCAGCGGCGCGGGTGACATTGCCGCCTTTCTCCTCGAGCGCCTTTTCGATCAAGTCGCGTTCAACGCTTTGTGTCTGCTTTTTGACAAGTTCCTTGAAGCTCACCGAATCACCTGGCGTCGCTTCCGCGACCGGACCCACTTCCGCCGCGATCTCAGGCGGAAGATCGCTGATCCTGAGCGTATCGTTTTCGGACATAAGAACCATTCGCTCCAGTACATTCTCGAGCTGACGGATATTGCCGGGCCAGGAAAAAGAACGCAGCGAGCTCAGCGTTTCCGGCGTCAGATTCACGATCTGCTTCTTCAATCTTTCATTGAATTGCTGAACGAAATAGCGAACGAGAAGATCGATATCCTCCTTGCGTTCGCGAAGGGCGGGCAAGCGAATGGGAACGACGTTCAAGCGGTAGAAGAGGTCCTCACGGAATCTTCCGGCCTTCACCTCGACTTGAAGCTCCTTGTTACTTGCGGTGATGATCCTGACATCGACTTTCATCGAATGAATGCCGCCGACTCGTTCGAATTCGTGCTCCTGAAGAACCCGCAGCAGCTTCACCTGCATTTCGAGCGGCATGTCAGCGACTTCGTCGAGAAAAAGCGTCCCCTCGTTCGCGAGTTCGAACCTTCCCGGTTTGGACGCGACAGCGCCGGTAAATGCCCCGCGTTCGTATCCGAAAAGCTCACTTTCGATCAAAGTGGCGGGAATGGCGGCGCAGTTGATCTTCACGAAAGGCTTGCTGGCGCGGTCAGAATTTCGGTGGATCTCGTAAGCGACGAGTTCCTTCCCGGTACCGCTTTCGCCCTGGACGAGAACGGTGGTCGGCGAATTCGCGATTTTGGCGATAATCTTGAAAACTTCTTCCATTTGAGCACTCGACCCGATGATCGACGAAATCGCGGGTGCGGGCATGGCATCGCGTTTTTCGTTCAGTGAAAGCAGGGGCACGATCGGCACCGGCTCCTTGAGGCGTTGCCGGTGAGTTGCTACTGCCTTTCTGACGACATTCAGAAGCTCGGTCTGGTCGAAGGGCTTCGTGATGAAATCAAAGGCACCTCGCTTCAAAGCCGAAACCGCCGACTCGACGGTACCGTATGCGGTAATCACCACGACGGGAAGCTGCGGGAAGTTCTTTTGACAGTGCTCCAGGATTTCCATTCCGCCCGGACCCGGCATGTGAAGATCCGTGATCACCACGTCAGGATCCTCGACTTGAAGCGACTCCAGCGCTTCGCGGCTGTCGACGAAGATAGCGGCTTCATAGCCCGCTTTCTCCAGCATGGCCTGGATCACAAAGGTGATATTTTTCTCGTCATCAACGACCAGAACGCGCCCTGCCACGACTACTCCTTTGCCTCCGGTAATATCACGGAAAACCGGGTAAATCGCCCCTCTTCCGTTACAACGTCAATTCGGCCCCGGTGGGACTCGATGATTTTCTGAGAAATCGAAAGACCGAGTCCGGTTCCGCTCGGTGAGGTGGTGAAGAACGGGATGAAAAGCTTTTCAAGGTGCTCTCTTTTGATCCCGTGTCCGTTATCCTCGACGGTAATGACGGCTTCGGATTGCTGCCCGATGCCTTCGCGTTCGATGCCGACCTGGATCAGCCCTGGAATACCCTCTTCAACTCGCTTTTCCAGCGCCTTTGTCGCGTTCTGAATTAGGTTAATCAGGACCTGCTGAATCTGTTCAGGAGCGACTTGAACCTGAATCGTCGTATCCCCGGGGAGACACTCCAGCTTCACCCCAGGTCTCGGATTCGCGTTCATCATTTCGACGGTCTTCCGAACCAGGGACGCCAGGCTGATCACCTTGAAATCCGTCGTCGGCGGCTTTGAATAATCCAAGAATTGGGTGACAACCCGGTTCAACCGGTCCACTTCTTCGATGATAACGCGCAGAAAACGGCTTTCTGGCTTGTCCTCGGTCGGATCAAGGAACTGCGCGGCACCCTTGATCGCTCCGAGCGGATTCCTGATCTCATGCGCAAGTCCGGCGGCCATCTCACCGAGCGCGGCAAGTCGCTCTTTTTCGCGCTGACGCACGTAGATTTCCATGCTTCTCATCGTAGCGGCCACTTGCTCAAAATACGGATAAATGATCGGGAGGAGACCCCAGTTGCTGCCCCATGGTTCGGGAGGGGCGGGAGCCCAGAGCGTGACAAATCCCATGATCTTTCCCGAATCAACAATCGGTATCAGCAGATTCGACCCGAGGGCCTTCAGACCCTGGATCAACGCCGCGTAACCCTCACGCTGAACTCGGCTGGCCGAACGATCGATTTCATTCTCGATAATCTGATCAAGAAGGATCGGGAGTTCGCCTTTCTTTTGCAGCGACTCGCAATATTGCAGCAACGGATGGTCGGCAAGAATTTCCTTTAGAATCGGAGAAGCGCCGGGAGCCGGCACTGTCTGCGGCTCCTTGCCGGCGATCCGGACCCGCCGGAATTTAGTCCCGTCCCCCCTCAGGACGAAAAGTGCCGCCCAGCCGGGCTGAAGCGTCTGTTCTGTCGTGAGTAATATTGCATGAAAGAGGGAACCCAGATCCACGATGCCCGTCAGCTTGCGCTGCGCTTCCCGGAGCGTCTGCTCAAGGCGGCGATGTTCTGTACTCAACAGCCGATGCGTAAAATAGCGAACGGCGGTTCGGAGCGGATCAAGAAGCATCAGGATCAAAAATGAAGCGATGAAGGAATTCAGGAAAAAGAGGCCGGGACTGTTCTCGATCCAGGCAACCAGAAGAGAGTATACGCCGGTTAAAGTCAGCGCGACTGCGAGAAGGACGATGAATCGGGAGAAAAGAGCGCCGAAATTGAGGAGGCGCTGTTCGGTGATCGCCTGACTGATAAAGAAGAGGTAAACAGCCAAACCGATATTGCCGAACGACGGAATGATCTTCCCCAGGAACGGAACGTGGTCCATGACAGTCGTTGCGAGCACCAGCAAGCCTCCGGCATAAATGAGATTACGACGGGAGAACCCAACGGTCGGAAGCTTGGGAAGACGCTTGAAACCTGCGCGAAGGCGCCGATCAATCCACATTAAAACAAAGATTTGAAGCAAAACAGCCGCAGGTTCGAAGTAGACGAGGAGCAGCACCCAAGGAATGGTTTCGTAACGTAAAATAAGGGCGACGGAGAGCGAAAGCGAAAGCAGGACACTGAGATCGAGGAGTCGACGGCTCGTGTTGTCCCGAATCCGCACCATCACCCGGATCAAAGTCAGGGCTGCGGGAGCCAGCCAGATATTGAAGAAAAGGTGCCATCGGTAGAAGTTCCCGCTTCCAGAGACTTTTTCAAAGAAGAACGCGAGCGCCCAGCATGATACCAGAGTCGTGAGCACCGCAAAGGCGAGAAATAATTTGTTTTTGACATTGCGCGATAAAATCGAAAATCCGAGCGCAAAACTCGTGACGCCCAAGATCAACGAAGACTGCCCCAGAATGTCCATGCCGGGACTCTAGCATAAAGAAAAAACAGGAGAAATCGACAATCTTCGTCGGGAGTCGTTCGGACCACGGAACCGCCCCAAGAAGCCGTCCGGGCACACCGGAACGTCTCAACTTTCGCCAGACGGTTCCGATAAAGGGATATATGGGCACGTCATCCAAACTCCGCCAATTTCGTACTAACCCCATCGAAATACTGATTTTTTGCGCAGTTACCGCACTGTTCGTTA
>Ga0208958_1001052_pt1 | contig 29274 bp, 21 predicted proteins | sample RifOxyB1_FD_184032 | JGI IMG/M metagenome (GOLD analysis project Ga0208958, IMG submission 184032) | Soil microbial communities from Rifle, Colorado - Rifle Oxygen_injection B1 (SPAdes) | ecosystem: Environmental > Terrestrial > Deep subsurface > Rock core/Sediment | place: Rifle, Colorado...
CGTTTGTACCATTTATCCCATAACGATTAAGGGAAGTGAGTTAAAAAATTTAAAAAAAAGGAAACTTTTTTTAAATTTCATCCTTTTTTTATTCACGCTATTTAATAAGTTGCTGTGAGTAAAATGTGAGCGGAGTGTGAACAAGGGGGCGTTGTTTATATGCGTTGCTGAATATAAATAAATTTGCTATTCAAGATAGGAATATCAATATCGAGGTGGTTTATGCTTGGAGTTTTTGATCTATATTCTAAAAGAAAAAAACTAGCTCAAATGGCAGGGCAGACAGTGCTGTATAGATATGATGATATTCCAGTAGAATTTAGAAGGCAGGTTATTCATATTTGGCTGGATGCGATCGGAAATTGGGGTGAAGACGAATTTGGTGAAAATCTTCCTCAAAATTACTTATGGGAGACAATACATAAAACTCTGGCAAAAGAGTATGGTTTGTTTGATCTTGCAAAAGGAAATGATTATTGTCAAAAAGTTCTAAACTTTTTCTTACATACGGAGACCGATAAAGTTATTGATACAATTGAATTAATATTTCCAATGCTCAAACCCACAGTATTGTCTGGTTATCGTGTGTATCGAAACTTTAAGTATAAAACAATTATAGAGGAGCTAAATACTCGCTTTGAGCAGTGGGCAATAGGATACGAATTTATAAATGGGGAAATTATCCGCAAAGATTCGAAATTTATTCATAAGGAAATAGTTGTTAAAACGCTAGAGCTACTTAATGAAAATGATTTTGAGGGAGCAGCCGATGAGTTTCATCAGGGGCATAAGCACTATCGTGATGGAAAATACAAGGAAGCAACAAATGAAGCTTTAAAAGCATTTGAAAGCACAATGAAAACTATTTGCAAACGAAAGGGATGGAATTATGGTGAGCACGATACTTCCCAAAGGTTAATTGCAATTATGTTTGATAATGATTTAATTCATAATTCTCTTCAAACACATTTTCATAGTTTGAGAACAACGCTAGAAGCTGGTTTGCCTACTATTAGAAATAAGAATACAGCCCATGGTCAAGGTGAATCAAAAATAGAAATGCCAAGATATCTTGCTCAATATACATTAAACCTGGCTGCCACAAATATTTTATTTTTGGTAGAAGCCTCGAAGTAATTATTGAGTCTTCATAAAATTAGAAGACCGGTTTTTTATTGTAAAAATCGACAAGCAAGTGAAATTTATTGTAGATCAATCTTGGCGCGTTGCAAAGCAAGAGGAAGGCGATATATTGTATTTAGGTATCAGGAGTTAATTGGAGACTATTGTATGAAGTCTACTTATTTATTAGTTAAGAAATTTAAGAATAGTGATAATTTTGCCAACCGAATAATAGAAGAGAGATCGCTTAAGTTTCAAATTGAATTTTATATTTATCAAATTTGATAAAACATCGCAATGTAGGAAGTAATCTTTAGTTCAAGTAAATACTTTATGGTAAGTTTATATAAAAGATTATTCAAGTTGTTGATAATGTGAAAATGCTGTGACAAAATTTTGTAACGAAAAGAAAATATGAATGTCGAATGCTTTAGAAAAAAATAATTGAACTTCTTCGGAGAAGTTCACAGAGAGCAGTAATGTTATGATCAATTTGATGAAGCATATATTTGTTAAAGGATAGGCATGATGGAATTTTTGAAAGATTTTGATAGTAGGAGCATTCTTATGGCTGACTTAGAATATAATATGTCATTTACTGCGGGAGGTCTTTTTTATCTTGAATCACCAGACATTGCGGAAATTTATTTCGATTGTAAAAACTGGGAGGCAGTAAAAGAAAAGGCCCATAGTGATAATACTATTCAATCAAAAACACAGGCATCGTTAAAGCGTTTTTCTCGAGAAATTATTTCACGACTCCAGCTTCTTAATGAAGATCAATTAGCACTTCTATTGACCGGTAATGATCAAGAAAAAAAAGGACTGCTTTGGATCGCAACGTGTAAAAAACATAAATTTATAAATGATTTTGCCGTAGAAGTAGTAAGAGAGAAATTTTTGCATCTTGATTTTAAAATGACCTATCGTGATTTTGATGTGTTCTTTAATAAAAAAGCCGAATGGCATCAAGAACTTGAAAAACTAACAACAACGACTCGAAATAAAATAAGACAGGTTTTGTTTAGGATGATGAGAGAGGCAGATATTTTATTACCTAACGATGAAATAAATCGAATTCATTTTTCTCAACGACTATCAAAAACAATTTCTAAAAGCAATAAGGCTGATTTTCTTGTTTTTCCTCTCCCTGACGTCGAAATATCGAGGTTGATGGTGTGAAAACGGGAGTTGAGACAAAGAGTATTCAAGAAAGATCGAGTCATCTTTTAAGACTTTTTAGTAGTGCTCGCTTTTTAAAAAAAGAAGGCATCGGCAATGAGGTGCCATTTTTCATATGCCCATTTCCATCTTATGAATTAGTTGAGATGCAAAAGATTCAGAAGCAATTAGTTAATCAATTATCCTATTCAGGGATAACCGTTTTAGAAGTGAATCTTTATGATATGGCCTTAGAGATTTTAAAAGAAAGAGAAATTTTAGAAATAGTATTTGAAAAAGAACTGGAATATCACAAGGATGAGTTGCTGGAGCTTTTGCAAAATGTTCTGGACCCAGAGCAAGAACTAGTTCCATTAATATCAAAAAAAATGGCAGGGAAAGAGCACCAAATTCTTTTTATTACAGGAGTTGGTGAAGTTTATCCGTATATTCGTTCACACAACGTTCTTAACAACCTACAAAGTGTAGCAAAAGAAGGCCCAACCGTTATGTTTTTTCCCGGAGCATACACGCAATGTAGTTTTAGCGGATCTTCATTAGAACTTTTTGGCCGACTTAAGGACGATAAATATTATAGGGCATTTAATGTATATCACTGTGACGCCTAACAAATGTCAATAACGAGGTAGTAATGAAACTGAGTAGTATATTTCAAAAACCGATAGAGAGACAAATTGAAGGCGTTATTAAGGCTGATGATGAAGTCGGGATTGTTAATGAAATTGAAGAGTATGTTTTAACGAATGAAGTATCGAAGCGATTAGATGTTTTTTTGGAAGCTTATATAAATTATCAGGGTGCAAATGGCGCTTGGCTTTCTGGTTTTTTTGGATCAGGTAAATCTCACCTTTTAAAAATGTTAGCATATCTCTTAGAAGATAAAGCACCCCAAAAGATATCGGTTAAAAAGCTGTTTTTAGAAAAGTGTCATGGTGATAAATTACTCCAGGCCCAAATTGAGAAAGCACTATCAATCCCATCCAAAAGTATTCTTTTTAATATTGATCAGAAAGCAGATATTATTAATAAAAATGAAGTGGATGCTCTTTTGTCTGTATTTGCCAAAGTGTTTGATGAGATGTGTGGATATTATGGTAAGCAAGGATACATTGCTCAATTTGAGAGAGACCTAGATGAGCGCGGCGTATTTTATGATTTTCAAAATGCATATCAGAAAATATCAAAGAAGGAGTGGGGCAAAGGACGGCAGCAGGCCTTGCTCGAAGACAGCAATATCGCAAAGGCATATGCTGAAGTTGCAAAAGCCAAGGAAGATGATGCAAAAAATATTCTTAAAAAGTATCGAGCTGAATATAAACTTTCTATTGAAGACTTTGCAGAACAAATTAATAAATACGTAAACAAGCAAGGCCCTGATTTTAGATTAAACTTTTTTGTAGATGAGGTTGGTCAATATATTGCGGATAATATTAAATTGATGACTAATCTTCAAACTATAGCCGAAAGCCTCGCATCACGTTGTAAAGGGAGGTCTTGGATTATTGTCACAGCTCAAGAGGATATGAACTCCATTATTGGGGATATGACAAAGCAACAGGGAAACGATTTTTCAAAAATTCAGGCACGATTTAGCAACAGGTTGAAGCTCACCAGCGCTGATGTAGCAGAAGTTATTCAAATTCGTTTATTAAGTAAAGTCGATGGCTCAAAAGCGGAACTTGCAAAGCTCTATGATAAACAGGTAAATAATTTTAAAACTCTATTTGATTTTGCAGATGGTTCTAAACATTATAAAAATTTTAGAGATAAAGAACACTTTATTTCTTGCTATCCTTTTATTCCATATCAGTTTGATCTATTTCAAGCGTCGATAAGACATTTATCTGAACATAATGCTTTTGAAGGAAAAAACAGTTCAGTGGGAGAGCGCTCAATGCTGGGTGTTTTTCAAGAAGTTGCCAAACAAATTCTTTTAAAAGAAATCGGTGAACTTGCTACGTTTGATCTTATGTTCGAAGGTATAAGAACAGTGCTGAAAGCAGAAATTCAAAGTACTATTATTGTTGCAGAAAGAAACCTTGATAATAAATTTGCTGTTCAATTATTAAAAACGTTGTTTCTTGTAAAATATGTAAAAGATTTTAAGACGACAGTGAGGAATCTCTGTGTTTTGATGCTGAGTGATTTTGATAAAGATTTGCCTACACTAAAAAAAGAAGTGGAAACAGCGCTTCGACTTTTGGAGTTACAGACTTATATTCAAAGAAATGGAGATACTTTTGAGTTTTTAACAAATGAAGAAAAAGATATCGAAGAGGAAATTAAGAATACAGAAATCGATAATTCTTCACTTGTTGATGAAATCAAGTCTATTATTTTTGATTCAATAATCGCATCAAAGAAAATCCGTTTCACCCCCAATGGGCACGATTACCCATTCACTAAAAAAATCGACGATAAAGTTCATGGAAGAGAAGAAGAATTGGCAATTCATGTCGTAACACCTTTTAATGAATTTATTAATGACGAACAAACAATTGTCAAGCGTTCGATGGGGCGGAGTGAACTTCTTGTCGTGATGCCAAGTGATGATCGAATTATTCAAGATCTCTACATGTTTGAAAGAACACAGCGATATATTAGGCAAAATACGAACACCGCTCAACAAGATTCTGTTTCAAGAATATTGAGAGAAAAGGCTGATTTAAACCAGAAGAGAAAAGAGGACAATGGGGCTCGATTTGAAGCACTGCTAACTGCAGCAAAACTTTTTATAAGCGGTGAGCAAATTGAAATTGGAATTAAAGATCCAAGAATAAAATTATCAGAAGGCTTTATTGAATTGATAAAGAAAGTGTATCCACAACTTCAAATGTTGAAAGGCATAAGTTATACCGAGCAACAAATCCCGAGTCTTTTATCTCCTTCAAGTCTCATTATGCTTGGAAATGAGTTAATTGAATCGGAGCAAGAAGTACTTTCAACGATACAAAGAAGTGCCCTCAAGGGTATGAGAATGACAATTAAGTCTCTGATTATGGAGTTTCAAACTAAACCCTATGGATGGTATTACGAGTCCGTTCTTTGCACGATTGCAAAATTGTCTACAAGAGGGAAAATAGAATTACGCTTAGATGGAACACTTTTAGAAGGTGTAGATTTAGAAAGAGGTTTGATCAATACCCAGCAACAACCCCAAATAATCATTGAATCACAGGCGGATTTTACTCCTTCTCAGGTGCGGCAATTGAAAGACTTCATTAAAGATTATTTTGATTGTCAGCCAATTTCTCAAGAAGCCAAAGCACTAGGGAAAGAAGCTATGGAAAAATTTGGTCAGCTTTGCGAAGAACTCGAGAAATTCTATTATCAAAAAGATACCTTCCCCTTTATGGAGGCATTGAGAATTCCTCTTGAAAACTTAAGGAGTGTTTCAAAAAAGCAGTATGGTTATTTTCTAACAAGCCTTGGAGAAATAGAAAAGAATATTTTTGATGATAAAGAAAAAATTATTAATCCTATAAAAATATTTATGGGCGGCGTCCAGAAAGATATTTACAAAGATGCCGTTAAATTTCTAAGCGAGTCTGAGTCAAACTTTGATTACATTGATCAAACCGATAAAAACGAGCTTCAAGCTATAATCAAAGACTTTCAGTGCTTAAATGGAACTAAAATGAAACGAGTCAAGGAGCTTGTTGAATCCGTAAAAGTAAAGATTAACAAAGTTCTTCAAAACGAAAGAGAAACTGTTAAGATGAGTTTTGAAAACCTTCGCGCAAAGATTAAAAGCTATGATGGGTTTAAAAATTCATCCCCAAAAGAAGCAGATGAAATCGACCAAGTGTTTAATTCTGTTATAAATGCCTTGAAAGAAAAAACACATATTGCTTCAATAAAAGATGGGCCACGACAGTTTGAAGAAAATGAGTATCAAAAGATTTTAATTCGACTCTCTCAAGTAAATATACCTGGAGTTCCCCAAGCGAATACTCAAAAACAATCAAAGATTGTGCAATTAAGATCTATCAATGTTGAATATTCCAAGCCGATCATAGAAGAAGAGAAAGATGTGGATGAATACTTAAAGTCACTCCGCTCATCTTTGATTAAAGAGATCGGAGAAGGTAGGAAAGTTCAAATCTAATTAGGAATTAAAATGGATACACGCGCACTTAAGAGTTTTGCCCAAGAAGCCCGAAGATATCTCCTTGATATCGTCACAAGAAAAGTTGAGTTTTATTTAACAACAGACAGTGTTGAAATTAGAGCAAGACAAAGAGAGATTAATGAACTCAAAGAAGAAATTGCAAAAACGTCAAAAGAAAGAGTTATCGAACAAGTAGCTTATACTTGGTTCAATCGCTTTTGCGCTCTCCGTTTTATGGATGTAAATCAGTACACACCTATTGGGATTCTTTCTCCTCTTGGCAACGAAACGCAGCCTGAAATTTTAAAAGAAGCAAAGTCTGGTCATATTAAAACCGAGTTTGGAAATGAAGCCAGTAGGGCAAGAATTATTGATTTATTATCAGGAAAAACTTCTTCGTCAGATTCTCAAGCAGAAGCTTATCGAGGATTGCTTGTGCTTGCGTGCAACTATTATAATTCGATCATGCCATTTCTCTTTGAAAAAATTGATCATTACACAGGACTTCTACTGCCAGATGACCTTCTTTCTGAAAATTCAATTATAAGTTCTGTTCGTAAAGCGATTACCGAGGAAAACTGTAAAGACGTTGAGATTATCGGCTGGCTTTATCAATTTTATATTTCAGAAAAAAAGGATGAAGTCATCAATCGAAGGTCAGCCGTTAAAGATGAAGAAATCCCTGCTGTCACACAATTATTCACCCCCGATTGGATTGTGAGATTTATTGTTGATAATTCTTTGGGACGTTTATGGATGGTCAACAAAACTGAGTCAAAAATTATTAATAAACTTAAATTCTACATTCCATCTGGGGCAGATAATGAAAATATTGCAAAAATCAGCTCTGCTAAAGAAATTAAGTTATGTGATCCAGCATGTGGCTCAGGCCATCTTTTAGTATATGCGTTTGAAGTACTCTATGAGATTTATGAAGAAGAAGGATATAATTCAAATGAAATTCCATCATTAATTCTAGAAAATAATTTATATGGCTTTGAAATTGACAAGAGAGCATCCGATCTGGCTTCATTCGCTTTAGTTATGAAATGTAGAGAGAAAAACAGCCGTTTTTTTATTAAAATAATTCAACCAAATATACACTTAATTAGTAATCTTGTTTTTAGTGATGGGGAACTTCGCGAATATTTCAACGAAGTCAATCTTAAAGATCATAAAAGCACTATTGAGACCCAACTTGTCGATTTCAAAAACGCTGAAACATTTGGCTCATTAATTCGAGGGAAGATTTTTGATGTGGAAAATTTAATTTTTACAAGTAAAAATCTATTTACTTACACGATAGGCAAGAAAATATCTGAACTTTTAAATATCTCAAATTGTCTCGCCAGAAAATATAACGTTGTCGTGGCAAACCCTCCCTATTTGACCTGGAAGTACATGCCTCCAATATTAAAGACGTTTATATCGTCAAATTATGAGGATTTTAAAGCCGATTTATACTCTTGCTTTATTTCTAGATTGATTGAAATGACAGAAAAAGGTGGAATGATTGGAGTTGTCTCTCCTTATCTTTGGATGTTTCTATCTTCGTATAAGAAAACAAGAGAATTAATTCTAAATAATTGTACAATTAACTCTTTGGTTCAGTTGGAGTACAATGCATTTGGGCCGGCATGTATTCCTGTGTGTTGCTTTACTTTGATAAATCAAGCATCAGATGAAGATGGAATATTTATTAGACTCTCTGAGTTTAAAGGAGAAGACAGTCAAGCTCCTAAAACATTGGATGCAATTAAAACCCAGGCGTGTCATTATCGATTTCAAGCTAAAACCTCAGATTTTAAAAAGTTGCCTGATTATCCAATTGGCTATTGGTTGCCAATTGAAGTGATAAATACTTTTTCACATTTTGAATCAATAGATACGTACGCTGACATAAGGCAGGGATTGTCTACTGCGGATAACTCCACGTTTATTAGATATTGGTGGGAAGTCTCGTTTGATGAAATATATTTTGGTTGTAAAAACCGTGAACATTCCCTGAAAGATAGTCGAAAATGGTATCCTCATAATAAAGGGGGAGAATTTAGAAGATGGTATGGGAATCAATTATATATAATTAATTGGAAGAACGATGGTGTTGAACTTTTTTCTCGTAGGCCAAAATCCGTAATAAGAAGTCCTGATTTTTATTTCAAATCCAGCGTTAGCTGGGCAGATGTAACTTCAAATGTAAATAGTTTTAGATTTTACCCAGATGGTTTTATTTTTGATACCGCCGTCAACTGTACTTTTCCTAAAAAGGGAGTATCTCATCAGCAGATACTCTCTCTTGCTAATTCAGTTTATTGCAAAAAGATAATCCCTTTGTTAAATCCTTCGATGCATTTTTCGGCTGGATATTTCAGTCTAATCCCTTCCGCATTTTTGCCTGAAGAAAAAGCGGTGCCATTGATAAATGAAATGATTGACATAGCAAGAAACGATTGGTCTTCTCAAGAGTTTTCATGGGATTTTTTATGTCACCCGTTTCTTGGGGTAAAAGAAACAGCACTTTTTGATATTGTAGAAAATTTTATTAATGAAGGCGATATCGTTAGCGAAAAACTGCGTCAGTTAGAGTCCCGAAATAATGAGTTAATGGTTGCTCATCTAAATGTAAGTTGTACAATGCTGGACCCCGAAGTCCGAATTGATGAAGTCTCATTGTTTTCCAACAGGTTCTATGAGAACTATGGATATATAAAAGAAGATCGTTTGACCTTCATTAACCCTTTAATTTTGAGTTTAATAAATTATTTTGTTGGCTGTGTGATGGGAAGGTTTTCTATAGATAAAGATGGGCTAATCATAGCTTCACAAGGCCAAACGTTGAATAATTATCATGAAAAAGTAACAGCTACAAGATTCTTGCCCGATAGTGATAATGTTGTCCCCGTTCTTGAGGATGACTGGTTTTCAGATGATATAGTTGCTTTATTTAAAAAATTCTTAAAAGTGACTTTTGGTGAACAGCATTTTGATATAAATCTAAAGTTTATTGAAGACGTAATCGGAAAAGACATTCGAAAATACTTTGTGAAAGACTTCTATAATGACCACATCAAGCGATACAAGAAACGCCCAATCTATTGGATGTTTTCGAGTCCTAAAAGTTCATTCAATGTTCTAATTTACATACACCGATATTGCCCTGACACAGTTAGCGTAATTTTAAATGACTACCTTAGAGAATTTAGAACAAAATTAAATGCAAAAAAAGTTCATCTGGAGCGAATAGGTGTTTCTTCTGAGTTATCGAAAGAAAAAGCGGCGGCACTTAAAGAAATTGAAAAAATTAAAAAGATCATTGTTGAGCTTGATGATTACGAGCGGGACATACTCTATCCGCTTGCAGCTCAAAAAATTGAAATTGATCTTGATGATGGCGTGAAGGTTAACTATCAAAAGTTTGGAGCTGCGCTAAAGCCAATTAAGGGTCTTGATAAAGAAGAGGAGGGGTAGGAAATGGTTAAGAGAAAAACGACTACTCCGCGAAAGACTTCTTTGAAAAAAGGAAAGAAGAATGGATAAAATTGTCCAAGCTATAAATAAAGTTTTTGAAACTCACCGAATCGTTTTTTGGTACGATATTAAAAAAGAAATGCGAAATGAGTTTAAAACTATTCTTTTTGACGATGTTGAGAAAGTTGAAATCACGAATAATCAGTTTTTTGTAAAACATCTCGTTCTTCGTCAAAGGCCCGAGCAAAAGTTTCTTTTGTATTTTGAAGGTATGCAGCCTGAGGATACTAAAAACTGGTTACTGGATGTCGAATTAGGTTACGGTGAGTTTCGTGGAGATCTTCATTCTATTTGGCTTGGAGAACTGGGGCTTGGTTACGAGTATACAGATTTAGTTAAGGAGCATGAGACTTTCTTTAAAAATACAAAGCTAAAAGTAGCTCTTCAAAAGATAGTGGATCGTAATGAAAAAAACGAAGATGAACTAAGACTAAAAATGATTTCCGTTTGTTCTAGTGCAGAAACAAGAATTGACTCAATTATGGAAGAACTTCTTGGGCAGCTGGCCGAAAACAAAACAGATAAAATTGACTTAATTAAAGCAAGTGGCCTTGAAAAGTTTTTCTGGAGATTGTTGGAGTCAAATTTTGCATATAAGTCCGCAAATCCATCATTAAAAGATTTTACTATCGAACTATTTAAGTCTGCACTTCAGATGGCCATTGCAAGAAAGTGTGTATTAAGCCAAGACGCTATAGTGTTTATAAAACGTTGGAAGAATAACAATAGAAAATTTAAAGATTTTGAAAAGCTTTCCAGTATTTGCGAAGTTGATTTAGACGTTGAGCATGCCATAGAACGGTTGGTTTACACAGATTTAATGGAAGTAGATTATTTTCAAATCGTCGATAAAAAGATTATTCGCGATCTCATACAAGGCCTCATTAAAAAGACTATCTCACAACAAGATTGCTTATCGTTTACTCAAATAAGGAAGACATCCCACTGGTATAAAGATCTAGGTGATCTTTACGAAGCTATTCATCATGCCTCTTATTTCTTTAAACTTTTAGATGAAGTTAATTTATCAATGTCCTCTCTTGAAGATGGAACAAAGAAGTATACAGATAATTGGTATAAAGTAGATTTAAACTATAGAAAGTTTACTTATTTTGTTCGAAAAACAAGTCAGACGACTCTCTTCGAGGGACTGACAGAACAAATCGAGAATTTTTATACAAACAGATTTTTGCTCCCTCTCGGAAATACATGGCAAGAGCAAGTTGACAAATGTTCAACATGGGGTAGCTTATCAATCACCTCACAGAGACGTTTCTTCTCGAAGTGGATTTCACCCATTATTGAAAAAAATAATAAAGTCTTTGTCATTATTTCAGATGCATTACGATTTGAGGTTGGCATGGAGCTTCGAAATCGAATAATGCAGATGGATCGGTATGATGTTGACATAAGCTCTACACTGTCGGTTTTGCCTAGCTATACAGCTCTTGGGATGGCGGCTTTGTTACCACATAAAGAACTAAAATTAAGTTCAGAAAAAATTGAGACGGTGTTTGTTGATGGCCAAAGTACAGCTGGAATTCAAAACAGAGGAAAAATTCTAAGTGATGCAACAAAAGGTAAAGGTGCTGCGATCTCCAAAGAAGACTTAATGAAGATGAACATTGATCAATCCAGAGAGATTGCTCGTGCTAATGATGTTGTTTACATTTATCACGATGAAATAGACAACGCTGGAAAAACAGAAGATTCCGTATTTTCGGCAGTAGAAAGTACCTTTGACAGCTTAATTGCAATTGTTAAGAAACTTGCGAATGCAAACGCCAACCGCATTATTATTACCTCTGATCATGGATTTATTTATCAAGATAAAGCGATTGCAGAGAGTGATTTCCTTGCTGAGAATGCCGTGACTGGAAACGTTCTTAAAGATGATCGACGATTTTTGGTTGGCAAAGATTTAAAGACTACTGGAAGTTATAAGGTTTTTTCATCGGCGGAGCTAGGTCTTACAGGTGATGTGAATTATGCTTTTCCTAAATCAATTAATCGCTTGAGAAAAAAAGGTTCAAGCATTCGCTTCGTTCATGGCGGCATAAGTCTTCAGGAAGTTTTAATACCAGTGTTGGAAATTAAGAAAAAACGGGAGAGTGACCTTACGAATGTCTCGATTGATATTATTAGCAGCAGTTCTTCCATTATTACCACCGGACAAATTTCGGTTGCGTTCTACCAGACTCAACCCATTTCAAACAAGGAACGGCCATTAGTTGTTAGGGCAGGGCTTTATTGTAAAGATACCCTTATCAGCGATTTCCAAGAGCTGGTTTTCGATTTTACCTCAAGCGACCCAAGGGAAAGAGAAAAGAAAGTTCAGTTTATCCTCACTAAAGAAGCTAACTCTTTTAATAATTCTGAGGCGGAATTGAGACTTTACGAAAAAATTAAGGATACCGAACGGTTTGAAAAAATACATAAGTCGGTTAAATATACTTTAAGAAGGTCAATCAATAGCGATTTTGACTTTTAGGATGGCATTATGAATTTATTAGATTTAAAAATTAACGAGCATTTTGCAGGCATGGTTGTTCGAAAAGATCTTGTAAAGGTGGTTAAAGGTAATGCCATTGTTCCTTCTTACGTTCTTGAATATCTTTTGGGCCAATATTGCGCTACTTCTGATGAGGCCAGTATCTTGTCAGGAATAGAAACTGTAAAAGAAATACTAAGCAAACATTATGTTCATCGTAATGAAGCGGGATTGGTTCGATCAACAATTAAAGAAAAGGGGCGCCATAAAGTCATCGATAAAATCAGTGTTTCGCTTAATGATAAAAAAGATGTTTATGAAGCTTCCTTTTCTAATTTGGGAATTGATGATGTTCTTGTAAGCTCGGATGTTATTAAAAAACATCCAAAATTACTCGTTGGAGGAGTTTGGTGCATTTGCGATCTTGAATACTCCTTCTCGGAAGAGGACAAAAATGTTCCTTGGGTAATGTCTTCTATAAAGCCAATTCAGTTATCACAATTTGATTATGACTCATATCTCGCCACGAGACGAAAATTTACTTCAGACGAATGGATCGATTTATTAATTCAGAGTATTGGCTTTAATCCAGAAATGTTTGGAAAAAGAAGTAAGCTTTTGCAACTTTGTCGTTTAATTCCATTTTGTGAGCGCAACTACAATTTAATAGAGCTTGGCCCAAAGGGAACAGGTAAATCTCATGTGTACTCTGAGTTTTCACCGCACGGTATTTTGATTTCTGGTGGAGAGATAACGGTTGCCAAACTTTTTGTGAATAACTCTTCTGGGAAACTTGGACTTGTTGGATATTGGGACACTGTAGCTTTCGATGAGTTTGCTGGAAAGCAAAAGAAAGTAGATAAGGCCCTTGTTGATATTTTGAAAAACTACATGGCAAACAAGTCTTTTTCTCGTGGAGTGGAAACGCTTGGAGCTGAAGCTTCAATGGCCTTTGTGGGTAATACATCAAAAACGTTGCCTTTTATGTTAAAGCATTCAGATCTTTTTGATGATTTACCTGAAAAATTTCATGACTCAGCATTTTTAGATAGGATGCATCTCTATCTTCCTGGGTGGGAAGTGGATATTATTAGAGGAGAAATGTTTTCTAATGGGTATGGATTTGTTGTCGATTATTATGCAGAAATCCTTCGTCATCTTAGAAATTCAGACTATTCTCAAAAATACAAAAATTACTTCGAACTAGGTAGTGATATTTCAACCAGAGATAGAGATGGAATTCAAAAAACATTTTCTGGACTGATGAAGATCATTTTTCCACACAATGAGGCGACCGAAGATGAAATTCGTGAATTACTTGAGTTTGCAATTGAAGGGCGCAAGAGAGTTAAGGATCAGTTGCTTAGAATTGATGCGACTTATGAACCCGTTAAATTTACTTTTTCTAGCACAACAAACAATAAGGTCTACGAAATAAAAACCCTTGAAGAAAAAGAATATCCTGCTTTTTACAACTCTAAAATTGCAGAATCTATAACATCAGAGGAGAACGCACCTTTAGAAGAAACAGTACGCAAAGATTCTCTTCCAAAAGAGAAAAATCTTTCTTTTGTAGAAAATCAAAAAGGTATTTCATACGAGGATCTTTTTTATCCATACTTAAACGGAGCAAGCAAGATAACAATCACTGATCCCTATATTCGTTTGTTCTACCAAACAAGAAACCTAATGGAGTTCTTAGAACTTGTTGTTAAAAATAAAAGGTTAGAAGAAGAAGTAGAAGTTTACTTGCTGACAATTAAAGACGATAATAATCCTGATCAGCAGACTGATTATTTTAGTCAGATGAGAGATAATCTTGCTCCGGCTGGAGTTGCATTTACTTGGGAATTTGATCCAACCAATACTATTCACGCCAGACATATTGTTTCAAATAATGGCTGGAAGATTCTCCTTGATCGCGGACTTGATATCTTTCAACATTACGAAATGAATGATGCCTTTTCTGTCGCTAATAGGAATCAAAAGTACAGGGCCTGCAAAGCGTTTGAAGTTACATATGTAAGAAACAAGGAATAAACATATGGGAAACATCATCAATAATAAAATTAATATGTTTATAAGTTATTGCCATAAAGATAAGGGAATGATGGATTCTTTTTCAACTCACCTTGCTCCACTTATAGCAAGTGATGAGATTGATGTTTGGAGTGATCGAAGACTTCAAGGCGGGGATTCAATTCAAAATGTCATACATGAACAACTTGAAAGTAAAGCTGAAATAATCTGCTTGCTACTGTCAGCAAATTACTTAGCATCTGATCCGTGTCTTGCCGAAATGAGGAGCGCTATAAAAAGAAACAACGAAACAGGTGTTTCTGTTATTCCAATTATCTTGAGTGCATGCTCATGGATGGATAATGTCGAATTAAATCAGATTCTAGCACTTCCAACAGACGCAAATCCTGTTGAAAGTCATCAATCACAAAACGAAGCATGGAATAATGTCCTCAGAGGAATCAAAAAAGTAATACAAGACGAGCGAAATTTAAACTCAATGTCTGTGAGTGAAGAATTTGTCAGTTTCTTGAATAGCACAGAATTGTTAGAAAAAGCTCATGCAAAAAAAGAGAAAGTATTACTTGATGATATTTTCGTGTATCCGATGCTTACTAAAAACGATGTGGCAGAGGACGAGCAAAAAGTAGTTAATGCACGAGAAGTAATTAAGAGCATTACCGAGAATTCAAAGGTGATGATTGCAGGAGATGACCAGTCTGGAAAAACCACTCTATGCAAAAAAATTTATAAAGATTTGATTACGAAAAGACTTTTTCCTGTTTATCTAACTGGGAAAGAGGGGCATTACAAAGGAAAGATTGAAAATCAGATTGAAAATGCGATAAGAAATCAATATTCCAAAAATGTTCATATCAAAGATGAAAGAATGGTCATTATTTTAGATGATTTCCATTTGGCAAAAGACAAAGAAAAACAGATTGAAATTCTTTCTGGTTATAAGTTTCAAATATTACTTGTAGACGATATTTTTGGTCTAAATATTAAAAATGATTCACTTCTGAAAAGTTATACAAGATTCAGTATTCAAGAAGCATCTCCAAGTCTAAGAAATGAATTAATAATTAAATGGTTAAGATTGTCTGATAAGGATGGGGAAAGTTATTTTACAAATGAAGAATATCAGGAAATTGATAAAGCCACTGTATTGGTCAATACTTCTCTTGGAAAAGTATTCGGAGCTGGTGTAATGCCAGCCCACCCATTCTTTATATTGTCCATAATGAGTATTTATGAGACTTTTGACAAACCTCTCAACGAAGACATTACGTCGCAAGGGTATTGCTATCAAGCATTTATTTATACATACCTACGAAAACAAGGAGTCAGAAACGACGAGATTGATACATATATTAATTTTTTGACTGAAATTTCCTTTTTCTTTTATAGAGAAAAGAAAAAGGAAATTCCCAAGCGAGAATTTAAAATATTCATGGAGCAATATCTTGCAAAATTTAATCTACCTGTTAAAGAAGAAGTGTTGTTGCAACGGCTTCAGCGATCAAAAATTATCGTGCTCGATTCATGCAATAATTATTCATTTTACCACTCGTATTTATACTTTTTCTTTGTTGCCAGATATCTTGCCAATAACTTGGGAAATAGTCACGAAGAGATTAAAATATTAACACAGAATTTGCATAAAAACGAATATGCTTATATCGCCATTTTTATATCTCATCATTCAAAAAGTAATTATTTCCTTGATGAAATAATCAAAAACGCTTCATCACTTTTCGGGAAATACAAAGCAGCAGCTTTATTTAAAAAAGATGTATTATTTTTTGACACTCAGATTGATTCAATCGTTAAAGCAGCACTACCATCGCCAGATAGTACGCCCGAGCAAGCTAGAAAAAAACAATTAGAACATGAAGATGTAATTGAGAAAAATAATAGTACTCAAACAAGTACAGGCACACAAAGTGAAGATAACGAACTAGGCCTTGAAATACGACGTAGTGTGAAAACCGTTGAAGTTCTTGGCAGTATTATAAGGAATCATGCGGGTTCATTAGAAAAAAAGAAAATTGAAGAGATTTTTAGGGAAGCACTTTTTGTATATTTAAGGATTTTATCTTCTTTTTTGAATTTTGTTGAACTAGAAAGTAACAATGACCATGTCGTCAAAATTATTTCGGAGAGATTAGATGATATTATTAAAAAAAATAATAACAAAAAGAATCCAAAAGAATTATCAAAAGAAGATTTAGAAAGCATTTCGAAGAATATTTTTTGGAATATCAATTTTTTTATTGTTTTTGGTTTTATTAATAAAGCAATTGATTCGCTTGGTTCAAATAAAGTTATAAAAGTTATTGAAGATGTTTGTAATGGAATTGATACACCGGTCGCTCATGTCTTTAAGCATGGAGCATTAATGAAGTTTGAAAAAAATGTTCAAGTTGACAGCATCTCCAAACTTTTAAGTGATAGTCATTTTTCTGAAATTTCTAAGCGGATGTTGAAATTTATGGTAGTGTTTCACTGCCACACACATCCCGTCGACTATAGAACAAGGCAAAGGATTGCCACGAAAATGAATATTCAACAAGTTAAGCTGCGAACTATCGATAAATGAATTGTAAGCGATCTAAGTTCAACTTTTTTTGCATGATCGTTAAGACAAGCTTGGTGATAAAAAAATCACGTTTTATGTTTTCCACGGAGGAATTTTTCCAACAATCACACCTTTTATAAATGACAGTTTTTTTATTTCATCAACATGTTTACCTGTTTGTAACCAAATATTTTTAAAACCTTTTTGGTTGAATAGGTATTCTGCAAAATCTTCCCCGTTAATTTCATTCGGGATGGTAAGGTCTAAAAAAATATCAATTTCACGGTCAATAAGGGTAGAGAAAGAATCAAATTCTTTGTAGCTGGAAAATACTTGTAAATTAATGTCAGCTTTTTTTGCATGATATTTCCAATTTTCTTGAATAATTTCCTTGTCCTCAATTAATATGGCATTTTTCGAAACTGGTAAAAACAAAGTTACTTCCGTCTCTTTGCCGGGTGTAGATTTAATTTCAAAATGTCCGTCCCACAACTTAATTTGCTCACGCAAATGAGAAATCCCAATTCCGTTACCACTTGGCTTAGTGGTGTATCTTTCATGCAGTAATTTGGAAAGAATATCTGCCGGTATACCGGGGCCATTATCAATAATCGAAATTTTCAAGAATTTATCTTGGATAGAAGTGCTTATGTTGATCTGTCCTTCATCGTTATCAAAGGCCTCCACCGAATTATTTATTAAATTAGAAATTATAGCTTTAAATTCAGGGAAATTAATTTTGCAAAACACGGCGTTGGTATCGGGGGTGATATTCATCTGTATGGGAAAATGGGGACAATTAATATATTCAATCTGTTTATCTTTTACACACGAAAGCAAATGCTGAGATACATTTTCATATTTAATCTGGTAGTGAGCTTGTAACCTTTTACGATCTTCACTTAGAATGTTGTTTGAAAGATTAACAATATCATCAATGGCCCTTACGAAAATATCACTGCCGGCCTGATTACTTAAAATATTTTTATTACTGACCAAAATCGACAAAGGAGATTTAAGATTATGAAAAACATCATTGGTAAATTTTGATAACTTGGAGGCAGTGGCGGTTTGATCTTTTATTTCCTGCTCTTTTAATTTCATTTTCAGATTATAAAATACAAGATTATATAGCTTGGACAGCAAGGAATCATCAAACTTTAAGTTTTTCCAGCGATTTTGCAATAAATCACTTTCCAGTTCTTTAATAAAAAACAGCAGTTGCCTTTTATATTTTTGAAAAGAAAAATAAGTGATCACGGCAATAACCAGAAAGATGATAAGCAGACAATAGACAAAGGGATTTTTTATAATTGAATATTTTAAATAGTTGGTTAAATCGTAACAAATATTCATATTGGCAATATTAACTTTATAGCGATCAATGGGGTGTTTCATGAGTAAAAGACAGCTCGAAGAAATATCCTCGGAGGGATAACTAAAGATGTTTTGTTCCCTATCCGCTATCGCAATCCATTTTATTTGATCAGTGTAAACGGTGCTGACTATTTTTTTTACTAGTATCCAATTTTTACTTAGCAAGGCAGAGGTTAGATCATTATTCCAAATAATCAATTTTTCCTGAGTAATTTTTTGGTCTTGTTCCAGTTCCAGAAACAAAAAGAAAGGAATGGCCATAATGGCCAAAATAAAAAGTGATGTTAAAAAATGTTTTTTGGAAAAATGTCTTAAACTTTCCCTCTTCATTAATAGCTCAATTTATCCACCTGAGGATAACCACTAAACTGATCCTGCCAAAAAATGTTGGTCAACTTTTTGTCATAATATTGTTTTTTACTTTCTTGTCCTAGCGGAATTACATATCCACTCTCAAGTAGTAATCTGTGGGCGTCGGTATATAATTTTTCTTTCTCATTGGTTTTTGTCACCATGGTAATTAAATTTTTTAAATTTGCCGGTGGATTGTTTATTATTTTCTTTTGATCACGAATAAAACTTTCAAAAAACACCGAAGGTTCACCACTTACGGCCTCACCGGAACTTGAGGAATCAAAACCAATAAGTGACATATATTCATTGCCACTAAATATCAGCTTAACTGCTTGATCCCCAGTAATATCTTCGTAATCAACCCGAACGGGAAAATCTTTTTGACTGATCTTGAAATACTCATAGGCCACTTCACGGGTTTCTGGCACAAAATTATAATATTTGACAGTCTTATCTAATTTAGTTGAGCAATCTATTTTATCCAGGTTATTTAACAAAAACTTATAATTAACGTTGCTGCCGATAAGTCCGTTCGGTAAAAAACCCTCAGTGGGAATCAGGTGCAGTCCTAACATTTCTTTGAATTTAGGAATATTGAAACATTTGATAATATGTTTTCTCAGATTAGAATCATTGTAGTTAATTACAACCGCATAAGTCTTTAAGGAAGACCGCAAAATGGCCTGAGACTGTTTTTTTACTTCCTCAGGGATTTCCATTCTGGAAATATGGTTCCAATCATCAATTTTATCCCTAAGACTAGTGTTTATATTTTTATACTTGATAAATTCAATGTTTTTAAAAAAAGCCACCGGGGTATCATCTTCAGCAACCAGCGTCAGTTTATCCGGTGTAAGGCCTTTAACCTTATATTTCCCCTTACCTATGGGAAATGGACTTTTATCACCTTTTTTTAAAATGGTACTGGAAATTCCCGTCAATTTTTTTAAATAATTATAATCAGGAATTTCAAGCGAGATATTAATGCAAGATTGATCAATGATCAGGTCTTTGATCTTAACCAGACTTTCCTCAATTTGATGAATTTCACGCAAGCTTGATTCTAGATCAGTGACTTGAATGTTTTCATTATTTGAAAACCTTACTCCTTCTTTGAGACAAATCTTATACTCATCAAACTTGTTAGACATGGCCTTGGTATCATCCAAGTTTAAAAAATAACTGGTAAGTTCTCCTTTGGCATTTAAATCAAAAAGCGGATAATACAAATGAGATAGTATATAGACATTGGTATTTATCTGATTTCCCCTAATATCAACATTCTGTGGAATATATCTCAAGCTAACTCGAAATGTTGTATCATGCTTCCTTGGAGTGCATGATAGAAGTAAAAAGCTAGCGCATAATATAAAAAAATATTTCATAACTTTATTTGGCCTTTAATCTGAGACATGTTCGTTTAAAACCCAATTTTTCTGCGAAAGGAAAGACTGGTGCATTGAAAAAATCCAAAGATGCATCGATGCATTTATGCTCTTGCACTAATTGTTTTAAAATCCTTGTCCAATCAGATTTAATACCTAAGGCCTCTTTATCATTCACCATAGATTTATCATATCCCCAATAGCCAATATGTACGGATACTTCACCAGTATAAGCGTGTTTATAAGCGTGTTTATCAAAAACATTAGTAAGTAAAACGGCCACAATTTGATTATTTTTTTTGTGCACTGTAATTGTTGGGTTAACCTTTAAATACTCTACAGCTTCTTTTCTAAAGTTTTCAGTATCTTCGGCAGTATAATACTGGTTATGTTTTAAATAAAAATTCTCGGCAATAAAATCGATGGCATTTTGATATTCATTTAAATCGTTGGTTATGTTGATGGTTGCAGGCAGTTTACTGGTATAGGCTTCCGAGTTTATTTCGTAGGCCAAATACAAATACATAACATGAAATTTAGTATTTAATATTTTCTCTTTATCGCTATCAAGTTTGTTGATATTTGAATAACTCTTAATACGTTCTTTTTGATTTAGCATCTCTTCCAACGTAGGAAAACCGTCTACTCTTTCATATAGTTTTGAACACATTTCACACACTCCTTTGATTTTCGTTTGCCAAACATGATCATCGTCACATATTTTCGGCAAAGGATTCAAAGACATAAGTTTATTTCTTAATGGATTTTTACTGTAATCGTCTTTAATATTTGAAAAGATAAAACTGTCATCTTGTAATCCATCAAACAAAAGTGGGCCACAGCAAGGGGTTAGGCCCTTTTGCGGAACGTAGGTTATTTTTCTACTTGTTGAGGATATGGCATGACAAGTATCACTCAGGCAATGTTTGTTAAAAAAGGTTTTCTTTACAGATGGACAGGATTTACTTTCCACCACTTCTGAATAAGCAATGTCTACACCGGCGATATCCTTAAAAGGCCCAAGTAACAGCATTTCCTGCGGATCACTATATACAAAATTAAGTATTACGGACAATCCTTGATCTTTGGTGGCCTGCATGGCCTCAATTAAAACCTGATTGCTGATAAATGTTTGATGGAACTTATCATATGAAAAAATTATTTTATCTAGTTTGATTTTATCAAGAAAATCCAGGTTACTTCCAAAGTGGCCGTTGGTGGTCATGGAATATTTGAGCTTTCTTGTAATATTTTCTTGAATTAATTTGATTTTATCAATTACAAGCGTTGGCTCACCGCCAGTAAAATTAACTGAATCAATATCCAAGTTGTTATCAATATACTGGGCAACTTCTACGGCCTCTTGGTCACAAATCATTAAATCATTATAACGATTATTGGCAACTACGAAGCAGTGGGAACATGAGAAATTGCAATTTGTTGTCAGTAAAAGATTAAGGCCTATCACTATTTGCCTCCATCATCACCGAACAATGGTTGTCCTTGGGCCTTTATATCATTTCCTTTTTTGATAATTTCTTTTAATTTCTCCTGTTCTTCTGGGGTTAAAGATGTTTTACCTTCAACTTCCTTGAGAAAGACCAAATCCTCATCAGAGGCATTTCTTAAAATTAATTTAACAATATTGTCTTTTACACTTTCATCAAGATTTAATAAATATTCGTTAATATCAATAGTTTTATAATCTGTCGCAAAAGCGATTCCTGATGCGGTAAAGACCATGCCCAGCACAGCAGCTTGAATTTTTTTAGAAAATTTACTTTTACTCATAAAACTTCCCCCATTTATTTATTAGGTATGTTTTTCATCTGACTGTCGAGGTCACTTACAATATCATCCCATGTCTTATTGATATTTTTTATCGAGTCTTTAATCAACTTCATAAAGTGAATCAAATCTTCTTGGTTATTATTCAAGATAAATTCTTTCAAATCATCCAAGCTACTGGAAATTCCTGTAATATCCCCTCGGATATCATGAAAATTAGAGCTTAAATTTTCAGTATATTTCAGCATGTTGTTTCCTGTGAATGCCTGTAAAAAGTTGCTTTGGATATTTTCAACTTTTCATAGGGGTCTTTGGTTCCAGATTTTAAACATCTATCTATTAATTGTTTTTTAATTTCTCTAATTAAAGCAGAACTTCCTTTTTGCTTGGCAAATTCAAATTGCTCTTCGGTAATCTTTAGCTCTAAATTGGATACATCAATATCAGTATTCAAAGGCCCATTTGCTGACTTTAGAAAATTTGGTGGTAAACAGTCTGGCGTAATATATCCCGTATCCAGTGATTGGAGATACCCAATCAAATTTATTAATTCAGAAATATTATAAGGCCAATCATAACCGTAAAGGATTTTATAGGTATCACTGGCAAGAGATAATTGTTTACTGTTCTTGGTAAAATGCTTAATCAGTAGTGGGATATCACCCAGACGTTCTTTTAAGGCAGGAAGTTCAACTTTAACCGCATTAATTCTACGATAAAAATCTTCTCTAAATCGTTTTTTAGAAATTAAAATATCCAAGTCGTCGCAAGTAGCAGAGATAAGTCTAAAATCTGATTTGACTGGTCTATTACTACCTAGCGGATAAAATTCTTTTTCGTCAATGGCCTTCAAAAGTTTTCTTTGGATTTCAATTGAGGCCGATGCTATTTCATCCAAAAACAGTGTGCCCTTGTCAGCCTCCTCTAATAAACCTGTTCGGTCTTTATCTGCTTGATTGTGACTACCTTTTTTAGCACCAAATAAATGTGATTCCAGTAGCTCGATATTAATATTGGCCACATTCAAATTAACGAAATTTCCAATTCTATTGGAAAGCGAATGAATCTTTTGGGCCAATAAAGTTTTCCCGATACCTGTCGGCCCCAAAATGAGCATGGGGTGTGCCGATCTGGCATTCTTAAATACTTTCTTTAATTGCTCGATAGTTTTTTGATCTTTAGTGATATATTCATTGGTAGTAAATTGTTCTAATGCCTGGCCGATACCGGAATTTAAAAATTTATTCATTATCTCCGGGATAATTACTTTTTCATTTCCCTTGGTAAAATAATCATTACAACCAAGGAAGTAACACTTATCTACTAACTCTTGCTCTTCATGAGCTGTCATAACGACAGAGTAAATTTTTGATTTAATTGTCTCTTTTAATAAATCAACGCCGGCATGCCGGTATTCCAAATCCAGATCAATGAAGGCCATATCATAAGAATGATTTTTAAGTTTGATTAAAGCTTCAGATAGGCAGACAACATGATCTACATTGCCAAATTGGCACAACTTTCGCTTTACAGATTCTGCCAAAAGCTTACTGTCCTCAACATATAAAATTCTTACTGTTGATTTCACTTAGCACCTTGCAGTTGCAAACAGCCCCAAAATCGTGACTGATGTTAATCTCAATCATTATATACATGCAAAAATCGCGGTGCGCAAACGGAGTGAAAAAATTTCATTTAGAATTATTGGATAAGGATTGAATCTAGAATCATATCAGCTAATTGATGAGCTAATAGCGCAGCTAAAATACTGTTTGACCTAATATATGCTAAAGAAAAACAGATTCCCGCAAAGCCTACGGTAATTTGCAGTGAAATGGGATATTGGTTATGAACAATTCCAAATAAAATTGCAGAAAATAAAATTCCTATGGAAACTCTTTTGAATGCGTAAGTGACAATTAGAAAAAGAAAAGCTCTGTAAATAATTTCTTCGTACGAGTTTGAAAAGATATTCCCAATGATTTTTTGACTATCGAGAAGAAATCCAATTCGAAATCCCATTCCTAGCGCTAATGGAATAACAGGAAGACAAGAAATCACTCCCCATAAAAACCCTTCCTTAGTAATAAGTTTGAGATCCATATAAAATTGAGGACGAGGTATTTTTTTAATTTTAATAAAAAAGACTAATAATATCAATGAAACTGCAAGAACAGAAAGTCCTTGCGAGAAGATATGAGAACCCAGCATGCTATAATCTTTTCCCCAAATCGATTGAGCATTCAAAATAAAGGAACCAAGCATTGGCCTTAGAAGATATTCACTTGCCCACCAACAAAGGATAGAAAAAGCAAGTATGGTACTTCTTTTTAAAAAAGTATCATCATTTTCTAGAATAAATTCATTGTTGTGCGTTTTTAAAAATGTCATTTTTACCATTTTGATATAACACACATAAATAAAATTAAAAACTATCTATAATCAGTTCAAGTAAAAATAACAAACATTTACGTTGCTATAAGGACTCCACATATTGGAGGGCAAAGTGTCGGGATAATTTGATCAAATCACACTTGGTTGCCGATGGGACACGGTGATTCTACCCAATCTAAATGGATTGAACAGCCAATATTTAATATAAAATGCTATGAGAATTTCAACTGATTAGGGCCTTCCGCTTCCTCATTTCTGGACTTCGACAAGGAAGTGCTCGTTCGTATTCTTGCTTACAGTTGATCCGTCATGTCTGATGTCCCCGAGGCCTTTCGTCCTCCTGCAGATACAGGTTCTCTTTTTAACGGTCCCTTGTTATTCAATAGCATTACTTTGATAACTTAGATATAGTGCTTTTCCATTTCGAACTTTTCAACAATTTATAATAAATATTTCTGCGGATTTATTATTTTTAATGTAAATTGGTATAGGGGAAAGTACCTTACTATCATGTAATCTCAAATTTTTATGGAGAAAAGATGGAGCTTGTAATTTTGTTCATATTATTCCCGACTTTGTTTTTTAGTTTTATGAAAGGTTTAGGCACTGTCTTTAGTTTAGTTGCTATAGGCTTATCAGCTTTGTTTATTTTAAGTTTATCTATACATCTAATAATAAGTTTAATTCAAAAAACTATGCCTCTAGTAAAAACATTAATGACTTTCATTGCTGTAATGATTTTCCATTCTATTTATTTGAGTTACATATCACTAATATTTACGCTTTATGTTAAAAATGAAGATCAATTATTTGAAAACATTTTAATTTCTGGATTTATTGCAGTACTTTTGTCTTCACTTTATAAAACATCTCAGATTGTTAGAAAAAAAATCGATTATGAAAAGTTATGGAGTCTGACTTATAGGTACGCAATTAGCTGGCAGTTGTTTGTTGTAGTATTTACTCTACTTTTAATAATGTTGAGTATATTTAACTATTTCTACTTAAAAGGACATGATACTTATATGAGTTCATTTAGCGGTCAAATTCCATCAGATTTAATGATATATATGGATGCACTCTCAATAAGTCTAGTTATTGATTTAGGCTTGTTCCTATTGTTCAAGCCTGTTAAATTATAGCCTCGAAGTTTAAATATAAATTTTTCTAAGATTAAATTTTTGTAAACTGAAAGAATTGTGATTATTACATAACGATACTTTGTTAACCAAGTAAAGATTTCTTTAATTTAAGAGTGCGATTCTAATCCGTTAGATTAACAAAATTAATCAGGATATCTAGGTGTGGATTTAGATAAGGCTTAAATTTCAAAAAGCCCAACAAGACACAAAAGAATCTACACTACATATTCACTGCTTCCTAATGGCAGTGATCAAACCTCCACTGACAAGTTGTTATACATATCGTACTAGTCTCAAAAATGAGACTATTTTCTCATTTTTGAGACTGGAGTCTCATTTTTGAGAAAATCCTATGCGGTAATTTTAAATCAAAAATGTCTTTAAAAAATAATTTAATTTTATTTTTCAAATAGTTAGCAATGAATTTGTCAAAAATCAAAACTGGCACGTGGCTTGCCTTATAGAAAATCAGAAAAGTTAGAAAATGATTACAGGAGGGACAAGTATGATCACTGGATAATTTTATGGTGTCGAGTAAAGATTTGAAGAAAAAAAATTAATTTGAGGGAGGAGTTATGAATAAATTACTAAGTTTGATCGTGGTTCTAATTGCTTTATCAGGCTGTGCTCAGATGGAAGCGCATAAAAAAATGGATGATTCGCGTTGGTTGGAAAGAAAACACATGCGAAACATAAAGTAAAAAATTGAGAGGAGGTAGTGGGATATGAATAAGTTAATGGAGTTGTTTTTGGATATGGCCGGTGAGTTGGCGAGCGAGACCAACGCTAACGATCATGCTTTGAGGGAATGTTTGAAAAGAATCGAAAATCTTTTTTGCATAGTCTGTAATAAATAAGGGGGAAAAATGATAAATATATATAAAAATTTGTACGAGGAATTTCTACTTTTAGAGAGAATATTATCCAGCGATGAAAATCAGAAAATATTAAATAAATTTAAAAGTATTATATCTGGGTTAGGGCGATTTTTTAGAAAGAGGCAAATTGAATTAATTGTCGATGATTACTTCTATAATGTTGAAGAGGAAAGAGCGCGAAGTGGGAAAATTAACAAAAGGAATAGTTGGAACAAAAATTCTATCCCGGTGGATGTTTATTTTAAAATGAATCATTTTTTGGTAGCTGCAATGCTTGTCTGCTTAATCGCTTGCAGTATCAAATCCAAAGATGGAAACAAAAATATTCTAGAAGCACCCCAGAGGATTGAACCGTTAATAGTTACGCCAGAGGGTGATATCGATGGGGATTCAATTACCAATCAAAAAGAACTGGAACTTGGTAGAAATCCTTTTGTGGCGGAACTTCCTGATTTGCAAGTCAGGTTTTTACAAAATTATAAAATTAATTTTACGGCCAAAGGTATTACAGGAACAGCTTCGGAAGGTGTGGTTAAAGATTTAGAAATTAATACAAGAATTGGGCAGGATAATCCTGATTTTGAATATCGGGTTGGAAATCTATTTGCCAGACATAATACCTATAAGGTGATTGCTGGCATTGGAAGATTTTCAGGCCATTCATGGGGGGATATTGATGATCATGACTTTTCTTGGGTGAAGTATCCTGATATCGATCCGATTTTTTATCACCAGAAAATGATTGAATCACGTCCTTATGTCAGAAGCGAGGACTTTGAACTTTCAAACATTAATATTGAACTTGAAAACACGGTAAAGCTTAGGGCCAATAATCACTTTACCGAAATCAAAAATCTGGAAGTGAGTTTTTATTATTACAATTATGTCACCCAAAACTTTGAACTGATTAAAACCCACATTGAGGATCGGCACTTTAAGGCCGGAGTCACCGAAACTTTCAGCGTACAAATTGAAAATGCGCCGGAAGATTTACTCACCGATAATTATCTTTCTAAGGGGGAATTTATAATTTCTGAAGTGACTAATTTTGAGATTCCAGAACTTGGTATGGATTATAAAACTTATCTAGGAAAGATTAAAACCAAATCCATTCCAGTGGTGATCAATACACCACAAGAAACGACTCTTTATTATGTCGGCGTAGATGGCAAGGCCGATAGTTTTATTGGAATTATGGAGCACTTGTTTCCAAGTAAGATGGTTATTCAAGAAAATCGACTGATTAAACTTAATGAGTTTGAAAATAATCTGGAAAACTATACTTATTTAAAGGAGGTAAAGGACAAGGATAAAAACGGGAAGTGGTTTATTTTGACTAATAAATTTACTCAGCATTATTTGGATCATCCCTATACTACTTCAGATAAAATCATTGTGTCTTATCTGACCGGGAAGGATTTAGCGACTCAAAAAGATGAATTGGTTTATGCTTATCAAGCGGAAGCTTCGGGTGCGGATGACTTTAAACTTTATCCGCTTGGAAACATTAGTCCTAACTCAGAAGTAAATATTCAAATAATGCCGATGCAAAGATTTGGACAATCTTGGGAACATAAGAGCGAAATCATCGATATTCCCCAGCATAGCTGCGGACACAATTGTGTTAATCCGGGGATCTACTGCAATTGGGATGTTAATGTTGTTAAGGATTACGATGAAGCGTTTAAATTTAAACCAACTCTTGAGGATGATGTCTCTTTAATTGAGTTAGTGGTTAACGAAACTTCCTACTTACTTAAAGATTTACTGAAAGACAACAAGGTGATTCTGCGCTTTTTGGAAAATGGAAATCTTAATATTCAAATCAAGGATATTGCCAAGATTACTGAACTAAATAACCTTGATACCAATTTACTTCAGTTAAAAGTTTCAACCAGAGTTCACTACGATTTCTTTGGCCCTAAACTTTTGGCAGTAGATCGCGCTTGGCAAGGCATGGGTGGATGTGGATTTAATACACCGGCAGTTGGATATAAATACAACACCAGATACATTTCCAAGGAAAGTATTCACTTCAACGAAATTCAAATCACCTATGACCAGATACTAAATGACGAAGGAAGAAGGTGGCATATCCTGAAGGAGGCAGGATTTATCTATCAAAGAATTAAAGTCAGAGTCAGCTCTACTATTAGTAATTATTTTAACTAAGGGGGCGTATGCGAATACGGAATAATTTAATTGATCTTCTGGTGTGGTTGTTTTGCCTGTGTGGATGTTTAGTTAGCAGTATGATCTTTTCTCCACATAAGGCCTTTGCCTTCACCAAATTAAAAAACGGTTTTGAAATGGTGACTAATACTTACTTGATACCACTCTCATACGCCGTAGCAGGAGCGGCGTTCGTGGTGTTTATCATCTTGTCCTATTTTAAACCAGAAGAGAATCAAAAGAAAATTGGAACGGTTTTATTTCTAGCAATTATTAATGCGGCCGGATTGGAATTATTAACCAAACTTTCGCAGAGTTTTAGTTAAGGGGTATTTATGCAAAATTCATCATTTCCAACACTACTGAATAAAAAAGCAAAAATCTTTATGTCTTTAAATCGCCTTGATCTTTCGATTATAGGTGGAAGTTTATTGGCAGCATCACTTTTTAGGATCAGTGGATTAAAGGCCATGCTTTTATGCTTAGTAGGATTGCTACTCAATAAACTTATTCAAAAGAGGCTTCCGAGGGGATTTTTCTATCACATGCGTTTTATCAAAACATTCAAGTGGCATTATAAGCTGGGAGGAATTCGTGGATAAAATAACTTTTCCGATCATTGGGATTAATAAAAATCAGATTATGGAAAAAAGTGGCAAGAGTAGTTACTTCTTTGAACTGACTCCACCTGATTTATCCTCCAAAACTTCAAGGGAAATCACTCATCTGATGGACATGGTGGGAGTGGAA
>Ga0208958_1001060_pt1 | contig 29190 bp, 34 predicted proteins | sample RifOxyB1_FD_184032 | JGI IMG/M metagenome (GOLD analysis project Ga0208958, IMG submission 184032) | Soil microbial communities from Rifle, Colorado - Rifle Oxygen_injection B1 (SPAdes) | ecosystem: Environmental > Terrestrial > Deep subsurface > Rock core/Sediment | place: Rifle, Colorado...
GCCGGGGCCAAACTCTCATATCCTGCCGGTCATCCGGTTACCACGGCGGGATACAACCGCAACCCGCCCGGGGTTTAACGGATCCCCGGCGGGATAAACCAGGGACGGCATGACGTCATACACCTACACCGAAACGGATCTTGCCAACGTCAGGGCGGCGAAACTCGCTTTGGCGACCGGGTCCCGCAAGGTCAGCCTGTCGATGGGCGACAAGTCGATCACATACGGGCAGACCGACATGGCATCGCTGGATCTCCTCGAGCAGCAGATCCTTAATTCGCTTCAGACGGCCGCCGTCCGTCCCCGCTTTTTTCTCGCATCGACGGAGAAGGGCTTATGATGCCGCCGGCCCCATCCCAGACTTACAATCTGCCGACCGCGCCCCCCGCGCCCGGATATCTCCGCACCCTCGACGTCTATGGCCGCCCGATCCACATCTCCGCGCTCATCGGCGCTTACGAGGGCGCCTCAGCGGGCCGCCGCATGGGGACCTGGGGCACGTCCATCTCCGGTCCCTCCTCCGTCGTTTCCGGATCCCTGAACTCCCTTCGCAGCCGCTCCCGCCAGCTCATCCGCAACAATCCCCTGGTGGACGGCGGTGTGGACGCTTATGTCGCCAACATCATCGGCTCCGGGATCAACCCCCGCTGGCAGATGAACAATCTCGATCTGAAAGGCAAGCTCCAGCAACTATGGGATGACTGGAGCGACGAGGCGGATTACAGCGAAACCCTCAATTTTTACGGCCTCCAGAGCCTGGTCAGCCGCGGATTGATCGACGCCGGGGAGATCCTCTGCCGCCTGATTCCCTGCCGACCTGAGGAGGGTCTTTCCATCCCCCTCCAGCTCCAGGTTCTGGAGGCGGATCATCTTGACGAAGCGTATAGCACCATTTTGGAGAACGGGAACGAGATCCGGATGGGGATCGAGATCGACGCCCGCGGGAAGCGTGTCGCCTATCACCTCTGGCCGGAACATCCGGGCGAAGCGTTTATCACCCGCCGCAACATCGCGCAGCGCGTACGCGTTCCCGCTTCCGAGATCATCCACGTCTTTCGCCCCATGCGCGCCGGCCAGATGCGCGGCGGTCCCTGGCTCGCCTCGATCATCGTCCGGATCCACGAACTCGATCAGTACAGCGACGCCGAACTCGTGCGAAAAAAAACCGCGGCTATGTTCGGCGGCTTCATCACCGAGGCCTCGGCCGTTGCCGGCGATCCCTCGGCCTGGTTCGGTTCGAAGGCATCCGACGACTCCGCAGGGCGGGATGTCGTCGCCCTCGAGCCCGGCACGTTTCCGATTCTCCCCCGCGGCCTGGACGTCACATTCTCCCAGCCGGTCGATGTCGGTACGACCTACGAAGTCTGGATCAAACAGCAGATCCGCGAGATCGCCAAGGGCATGGGCGTCACCTACGAACAGCTCACCGGCGATCTGACCGGCGTGAACTACTCCTCGATCCGCGCGGGCCTCCTCGAGTTTCGCCGCCGGGTGGGGCAGCTCCAGCAGGAGATCATCATCTTCCAGTTCTGCCGGCGAGTCGCCAATGCCTGGATGGACGCCGCGGTGCTCTCCGGCGCGGTCGCGATCCCCGACTATTTTACGAACCGGCGCGCCTACCGCCGGATCGTGTGGCGACCGGACGGCTGGCCCTGGGTCGATCCGGTAAAGGATCTCGACGCTGCCAAGAATTCGGTCCGGAGCGGCTTCTCCTCGCGTTCCAAGGTGGTCGCAGAGAGGGGCGACGATATCGAAACGATCGACCGCGAAAACGCCGAGGACAACGCCCGCGCCGATAGACTCAAGCTCGTCTACGATTCCGACCCCCGCAAGACGACGCGGACCGGATCCGCCGCCTCGCCCGCCGCCGCGGAATCGTCCGGCATGGACAATTCGGATGACGGCGATTCAGTGGAATCGTCCGGCATGGACAATTCGGATGACGGCAATTCAAATGCCGACGAAGAAGGAGCCCCATCATGAAAAACCCCGCGCAACTTATCGACGCCTTTTTCCGGAAGCCGCTCCTGATCGAAGACGCGACCCTCCGGATGATCCTCGCCGCCCTGAACGCCTCCGCAGCCTTCCCCGCCCCCCAGGCGGCCTATGGAAGCGCCCGCGCCGGGAGCGTGATCACGGTCCGCAGCGAGATCGCCGTGATCCCGGTGTATGGCGTCCTCACGTACCGGTCCATTGGGTTTTTTTCCTACCTGTTCGGGGACACCACCTATCAGGAGATCCGGAATAACTTCCGGCAGGCCCTGGGCGACAATGCCGTTTCGGCGATTGTCCTGGACTGCGCCACCCCCGGCGGCGGTGTCGAGGGGACCTTCGACCTAGTGGACGAAATCTACCAGTCGCGGGGCGTCAAACCGATCTACGCGATGATCAACGAGAGCGCCTTCTCCGCCGGTTATTTGATCGCCTCGGCCGCGGAGAAGGTTTTTCTGCCCAGGACGGGGCTTGCCGGTTCCGTCGGGACGGTGATGGTCCATATCGACGAGTCCGCCGCGGACGAGATGGCCGGCATGAAGTACACCGAGATCTATTCCGGGGCCCGGAAGATCGACGGAAACCCCCACGCCCCGCTCTCCGACGAGACCCGCGCGGTGTATCAGAAGATGGTCGACCAGGTCGGGGATCTGATCATCGAGACGGTCGCCCGAAACCGGGGGATGAAACCCGCCGACGTCCGGGCGCAGCAGGCGGCAATTTATACCGGAAAAGAGGCCGTTGCCGCGGGCCTCGCCGATGCGGTCCTTTCCTGGGACGCGGCGTGGAAGCGGATTATCGGCGCAAAATCAATCAAAGGAGGAACATCTATGAAGGCAAAATTACAGGCGCTTTTTGATGAAGCGCCGAACAAGGAAACCATTGTCCTGGCCCTGGCCGAGCTCGGCTACGTCCCGAAGATGGAGGGCGCAGTCATCCTGCCCGCCGGCGTCGTCCCGGCTCTCGCCGCGGCGCTCGGCATCGACGCCGCTCAGCTCGGCGGCGATCTGACGAAGATCGACTTTACAAAGCTCGGCATGTCCGCGGTCGCCGCGGCGGTCTCGGCCGCTGAATCGAAGACCCGCAAGGAAACCCTCGCCCATGTCCAGTCGATCCACGAGATCTGCGCCCTGGGCGGGATGGAGAAGATGTTCGCCGGCCTGATCAAGGCGGAGACCAAGGTCGAGGATGCCCGCACCCAGGTCCTGGCCGCGAAGGCCGCCTCCGCCGCCGGAACGCAGATCAACTCGACGATCGGCGGCGTGGGCGCCGAAGCGCCGAACCTGCTCCTTGCGGATGCGAAGAAACGGGCGGCCGCCCGCGAAGCCAAGAGATAAGGTGCGGCGGATTGCCGCGGCGTGTAACGGATCTCCGCGGCGTGTAACGCTTCGCCGCGCTCCGTAACGAAATCAAGATCAATGACCGGCCTTCAACCGGCAAAATGAAAGGAGAACAGAGTATGAAGACGTTCAGCAACACCATTTTCGGAGGCCTGAATCCCGGGTCGATCATTATCATGATGATCCTGTGTTTCGTCGCCATTATCGGACATCTCTTCGGCTGGCGGGTGGATGCTGGAGACGTTCCCATCTTGATGGGGATGTCTGTCCTGACCCAGGGGAACACTATCCAGGACATCCTCAAATGGGAGCAGGAAATGATGCACAGCCGCGAGGCCGTGACGGTCGCCTCCGGCCAGGACCTGGCTCTTGGAACGGTAATCGGAAAAGTGACGAAATCGACCCCCACGACCGGCACGGCGGACGTCGGCAATACCGGCAGCGGCACCTGTACGGGGGTTACCGCCGGGGCCAAGACCAAGGTCGGCGTCTATACCCTGACGGCCCTGTCCGCGACGGCGTTCGCCGTTAAAGATCCGGACGGGCTTGCGTTGCCCGACGCGGTCGTTGGGACCGCCTACGAAAACGATAATATCAATTTTACCATCAACGACGGCAGCCCGGATTTCATCGCGGGAGATATATTCACGATTACCGTCGCCGCCGGCGCCGGCAGCGTCAAGATCATCGATTTCGACGCGGTGGACGGCACCCAGAACGCCTACGGCTTTACGATTGCCGCTTATGACGCCTCCGGCGGGGCAATCTCCGGCGTGGCGATCGTCCGCGACGCGACCATCGTGGCCGCCGATCTGGTTTGGCCGACCGCCTCCCCGGCGCCGACCGTCACCCAGAAAGCCGCGGCGCTGGCTGAACTGGCCGCCAAGGGGATTATCGAGGCGACCGAGGTCTAAACGTTTTCGGCGTGGCCGCCCTTTCATGGCGGCGTCCGGAATAATAAAACCGGGAGCGATCCCGAAAAAAAAGGAGAAAACGATCATGGATGAGATATTGAATCCCTTCGAGGCGGACAACGCCTTCAGCATGGCCTCGCTGAGCGCGGCAATCGAAATCCTGCCGAACAATTACGGCCGGATCAACCAGCTCGGGATCTTCTCCGACGTGGGCATCACCACGCGGACGGCGATCATCGACGAGAAAAACGGCGTCCTGAACATCCTTCAAACCATGCCGGTCGGCGCTCCCGGCCAGCAGAACAAGGTCGGCAAGCGGACCGCCCGCTCTTTTATCGTTCCCCACATCCCGCTCGACGACGTCATCCGCCCGGAAGAGTACGCCGGCATCCGGGCCTTCGGCCAGCCGGTCGGCCTGGAGACCCTGGTCGCGGTGATGAACAACCATCTCCAGACCGCGAAAGACAAGTATTCGCTTACCATCGAATACCTGAAGATGGGCGCCCTCAAGGGGATCATCGCCGATGCGGACGCCTCGACGATCTATAACCTCTATACCGAATACGGCATCTCGGCGAAGACCGTCAACTTCGCATTGACCACTGCGGCGACCAACGTTGCCGCCAAGTGCCGGGAAGTCCTCCGCCACATCGAGGACAACCTGAAGGGCGAGGTGAAGTCCGGTGTACGGGCCCTGGTCGACCAGGACTTTTTCGACGCCCTGATCGGGCACGCCGAGGTCGAGAAATTTTGGCTCAACCATTCCGCGGCGCTCAACCTGGCCGGCTCCGGCGTGGATCCCCGCCAGGGATTCAATTTCGGTGGGATCACCTGGGAGGAGTACCGGGGTACAGGAACCGATGCGGACGGCAACACCCGGAAGTTCATCGCCGCCAACGAGGGACATTGCTTCCCCGTGGGGACCATGAACACCTTCAAGGTCCTCAACGCCCCCGGAAATTTCCTGGAGACGGTCAACACCCCCGGGATTCCGCTTTATGTCAAGCAGGCGATCGAGAAGATGGGTCGATGGATCGATCTGCACATCGAAGCGAACCCGTTGCCCCTCTGTCTGCGTCCCGCGGTCTTGGTGAAGGTCACCAAAACGGCCTAATCGCAAGCGGCCCGATCCGAAACCAGCAGCGTGGTGGCTGGGGAGAGATTTTAAATCTGTATCCCCTGAACCTAAACGCGGGAGGTGAGCGATGGAAACAGTGTTCAACAACGTTACGGACGGCAAGACCCAGGCTGACGGCGCTTTCACCGTCCTCCTGGGCGCTTCCGATAAATTTTGCCGCCACCAGGTCCAGGTGGAGGTGAGCGCGACTCCCTCCGCCGGGACTCTGGAGGTAGCTATCCGCTCCCCCGGCGCCACGAATTTCGTTCCGCTCGACGGGAGCTTCGATCTTACCGGGACCGAATTCCTCAAGACCTTCGGCCCCTGCTTCGCGGCGGAGATCCGCTTCACCCCGGCGAGTTTCGACGCGGACAAAACCTATAACGTCATCGTGACCAGCGGGGTTGATGGATGAACGGGAATTTCAACCCGACGATGACCTCGCCGATCCTGAAACCGGTCTATCTGGCGCCGCCCGTCCTCGAAGACGCGGCGTCCGAGCCGGTCCTGGACGAGACCGGCAATACCGTACGGGACGAAAAGGGGAACGAGATCTATGGGACTTAGATCCGTATTCGCCGAGGCCCTTCCGGACATCTTCGATGCCGCCGGAGAGGATGCCGTTTTCACCCCGGCGGCGGGTGATCCGATTCCCTGCAAGGTCTTCATCGAATTCAACGTGATGCTCCAGCCGGCGGGGGTGGAGGTTCAGGTCTGGCAGCGGGGGACGACGATCGAGGCGCTCCTGTCCGATATCGCCCGCGAGCCGAACCGCGGCGAGACCTTCACCCTGGATATCCCGTCGGACGATACGGTCTACACCGTCCAGGCGATCTCCGAAAACGACGGCCTGAAGGTCAAGGCGGTGGTGACATGATCGAGATCAAATTCAACGAGGCGGACGTCGCCAATGTCAAACGAATGCTGCGGGGTCTGGACGATGTTGTCCCGAAGGTCCTAAGCCGGGCGATCAACGACACCCTCGCCGGCGTCAAAACCGACGCCTCGACGGAGATCCGGAGCATCATCACCGCAAAAAAGAGCGCCGTAGATGCCACCTTCAGGACCGTCAAGGCGACCATCGCCCATCTCTCCGGCCTGGTTTCGAGCTCGGGGCCCCCGCTGCCGTTGATCAAATTTTCCGCGAATCAAACCAAGGCCGGCGTCTCCGTCCAGGTGAAGAGGAAGAATCCGCGTTCCGTGCTGAAAGGGGCGTTTATCGCCACGGTGCGCTCTTCAAATCAGGCTGAATCGGGATCATCCGGTCACAAAGGCGTCTTCTGGCGCGAGTACCATGGCGCGAAAGTCCCTGTAAAAAAGATAGCCTATGGAAAGTTGCCGAGAAAATACCGTCTGCCGATGAAACAGCTATTCGGCCCCCGGATACCGGATATTCTGGGCGACGATCCGGTGATGACGGCTGTCTTATCCAAGGCCGACGACCGCATCCACAAGGCGGTCGAAAAAGAGCTCAATTACGAGCTTTCAAAACTTTAACGGTGTGGGGGGACAGATTTCAAATCCGTCCCCGGGAGTCGAGGGCGCATGAACACTATCCGCGAAGAGATCATCCTCGAAATCATCGCCCGGGCAGCCGTCATCCGGACGGCCGGATCCCCGCAGCCCTATGCGACGGATATCGGGGAGACGGTCCTGCGCGCCCGGCCGAAGGTCGATCCGGATGATCTTCCCTGCACGGTCGTCTGGCCGCAGGCCGAGATGGCGGAGAACGTTCACGGTAAATCGCGGCACAAAATGCCGGTCAAGGTCGAAGGACTCGCGGCGTTCGGGGCGGAGGATCCCTCCGTCGTTTCGGAGCGGATCCTGGGCGATCTGATCAAGTGCTTCACGTCTCCCGCCTGGGATCGCCGCCGACTTGTCGCCGGTTCGTCTCCGGCAACCTACCTCGATCCCTATATCGAATCAATCGTGTACCAGGGCGGCGGAACGGATTCCTCCCCGGAGGACGGGTCAGTCTCCGTCGGAAATCAGGCGATATTCCTGGTCACATACTACACCGCGATCGGAGATCCATATACACAGTGAGCGCGCCATGGACGAGACGAAAAACAACCTGATCATCACCGGATCCGCCCCTTGCGTCCTGATCGACATCGCGGGGGTTCCGCGCGTCTGCACTTATGATTACATGGCGATCGGCCTGGACGCGGTCGACAAATACATCTGGCCGATCAAATATGTCGCCACCTATCACCCGGTCGAGATCCCCCGGATCCGCGAACGGCGGGAACGGTGCGGCGGCAACCTCGATTATCGGGTGATCTCGATGAAGGTCCTACCCGGTGTGGATATCATCGAACCGTTCCGCCCGCCTTCGGGATCGAGCTCCCTTCTGGGCGTCCTGGCGGCGCTCCGGATGGGATACCGCCGGATCATCCTCTGCGGTTGTCCGCTAATCGGGAAGAACGCCGCGGGCGGGACTTACGAAACCTTCCGCAAGGGCTGGGAGGCGCGGGCGAATGAATTCACGGGCCGCGTCCGGTCGATGTCCGGCTGGACCGCGGAATTTCTCGGCGCGCCGACGGAAGAATGGCTTTTGAATATAGAGGAGAAATCTGCAAATGGATGAACTTTCGCGGGAGTGGCAGAAACGATTCGAAACGGTCTGGGACCCGGCCGGCAAGGGGCAGTACCGCCTCGGTTCGCCCGGCCAGCGTTTGGCGAAGCGCTTCCTGGCCAACATGGACCGGAAGACGTCGATCAACGAATACGGGTCCGGCACGGGCCGCGCCGTCTGCGAGATCTTAAAAACTCCGGGCCATTGCCAGCATCCGATCCACATGGTCGATATCGCCGGGAACGCGATGGAGGAGGAGTGCCGCCGGTTTCTCGCGGATCCGCAGTACGCGCTGACCTTTACCAACGCCTCGCTCTGGGATCTTCCCGAAGATTTCCCCCACGCCGAGTGGGGATACTGCATCGATGTCCTCTGCTTTCTTCCGCCGGAGAAGCTCGACGCGGTCCTCGCCGAGATCCGCCGCACCTGCGACAACCTTTTCTGCCAGGTCTACGACTGGCAGGACACCCGCTGCGGGATCGACCTGACCACGATCCAGCACGACGGCGCCTGGTGGGCGGACAGACTCAAGGAGCACTGGGGCGAGGTGATCCAGGAGGTTTCTCCCGAATCGGCCCACCGCTATATCTTCGTCTGTCGCGCGGGGGCCCAGCATCGGGAGAAAGACGGCACGATCCGCGATCTCAAACAGCGCCACTATGGACAGACGGCCTGGATCGTCGGCCGCGGCGCCTCCCTCCTGCAGGCGACGAAAGATCATTTCGGCCCCGGCCCGATGATCTGTTTGAACGAGTCGATCGAGAACATCGGCCCGCTCAAGCTCACGAACAAGCTCTACAACATCTGGCGGAACGGCGATCCCCCGGCGGACCTGCCGGCCATCCTGCCGGAGGGGACCACCCTTTTGTTGTGCGACAACCCGGTGCTTTCGGACCCGCCCTCCTCGACGATGTTCACCGACTGGCGGCCGCGCAAGACTTTCGAGTGCAAGCGGGATCTCGGCTGCGCTCCGCCGGCGACCTTCTCGATGAAGGCGGCCCTCGAGATCGCCGTCCGCGTTTTCGGCTGCAACGCGGTCAACTTCGTCTCGTTCGATAGCTGCACTACCGGCGACGTCCGGACGGTCCTCAAGCAGGGATTCACAAAATCCGAGTACCGCCCCGGAGACTACAACGAACAGTGCGAGATTGTCTTCGCCCGCCTGAAGGCGCTGGGCGTCGAGAGCCGCTGGATCACCCCCGGCGATGACGACGTCGTTCCATGGACCGGCAAGGTCAAGGAAGGCGAGAAGATCCGCCTGAATATCGGCTGCGGTGAGACCATCGAACCGGGATACACGAATATCGACCTTCATTACGACAAGGCGGACGTCATGATGGACGCCCGGGCGCTCAAATATGGCGACGGGACCGTCGACGAGATCCGCTCTTCGCACCTCCTCGAGCATTTTTCCAAGGCGGATGTCCCGCTCGTCCTTCGCGAGTGGTTCCGCGTCCTGAAGATCGGCGGCATGCTTACGCTGAATCTGCCGAACCTCGAATGGTGCTTAAGAAACTGGCTGGAAAAGCCGGAGAAGGAGCGCTTCGGCCTGTCGCTGAGCATGATCTACGGTCTCCAATCGCACGACGGAGAGTATCACAAGACCGGGTTCACCCGGGAGAGCCTGGAGGTCCTGCTTTCATTCGCGGGGTTTGAGGATATCAAGATCGTCGATCACCAGTCGCACTCGCAACAGTGCTTCCTGGCGACCGCCGTAAAAAAAAAATCAATGACCGGGTGACGGTCATCACGCTGACGGGCGACCGCCCGCTGGCGTTTGCTCTTTGTAAATTGTGGATGTCCGGACAGACGCTCAAGCCGGATCAATGGATCGTCGTGGACGACGGCAAGACGCCCCTCGTCCCCACGCCGGAGATGACTTACATCCGGCGAGAACCGCGCAGGGATGACCCGTCGCACACGATGATCCTGAACATGCGGGCGGCCCTTCCGGCGATCGCGGGTGAGAAGATCCTGTTTTTGGAGGACGACGAGTATTACGCCCCCCGCTATGTCGAGGAGATGGCCCGCCGCCTCGAGGAGTACGAAGTCGTCGGAATCGCCAGGAGCAAATACTACCATCTGCCGACGGGGGGATTTCTCAGGCACAGCAACATGGATCACGCCTCCCTCGCCCAGACCGGCTTTCGGGGATCGTTCCTCCCCGAGTTTGCGATGCTCCTTAAAGGAGACATGTTCCTCGACATCCGGATCTGGAAAAAGGTCGGGAACACCCAGAAACTGAAGTGGGGAGAAGAGACCTGTGTTGTGGGCGAAAGGATCGTCGGAAACGGGCGGGGGCTGCTGTTCGACGACGGGATCGAATCGAATCTCTACGTCGGCATGAAGGGCCTTCCCGGGCGCATGGGCATCGGCTGCGGACACCGCGAATATAAAGAGTATCTCAAAGATACGCCGGACCGCGAGGTCCTTAGACGATGGATCCCGGGGAATTATCAACATTATCTGGATATCCTGGCCGGGAAGGAGCCGAATGTAAGCGGATGAAGACCGGCAAGGTGGCCCTGAAAGAACAGGCCCGGAAGGTAAAACGGGCCAAAAGAAAGAAAAGGAGGTCTAAAAGATGAAACGTTTTTTGTTGATCATTATGTGCATCGCGATGGCGATCCTGTCGCTCACGGGCTGTATGTCGAAGAACCAACTCCTTGCGGAGCAATCGTTTTACGCCGCCAAAGTCGCCCTTGCGAAGCAGCAATCTTCGCAGCCGATCTTCGAGATGGTGGCCGCGAATGCCAAGGATCCTATTATTTTGCAAAACGTCTCGGCCATTCGGGTGTTTCAGGCCCCATCGAGCGGCGGGAACGACGGGTTGCAGCAATACATCCAGAAGGATTACGCGAGCGCGTGGGTGAATGCTTTTCTGCAGATGGTCGGCATCGCCGCCCCATGGGCCGGCGCCGCGATCATTACGAGCAACGTTGCGGGTGCGTTCAAGGACGTGGCGATGCAGCCCCACAGCATTACAAATACAAACGTATCGGCATCCGGATCGAGCCAGGCGATGTCCGGCGGCATGATGACCAATACGACGACGAGTTATGCCAACACGGTATCTGGTACGGGGAATGTCGCCAATATAGGGGGTACGGTCAATCAGGCGACGGCGACGCCGACGGTGGTGGTGGTGGAACAGCCGCCGCCGGTGATCGTTCCGCCGAGCTATCCTCCGGCGACACCGGCCCCATGATTACAGTTGTGCCAATTCAGAGATGTCGGGGGAAATGCAATGGACTGGAACGGACACGAACGAAGAATCCCTATGGGATGCCCCTTACACGGCGGGCTCGTAGATTGGATAAAAGACGAACGAGAAGAAATAAAAGGTGTGATGGCGAAACTGGACAAACTTATCGATCGCCAGACAGACCATCATGATGAAATTATGTACATCAAGAACATTGTAAGCGACGGCCTTCAATCCGATGTAAAGAAGACCGCGCAAAGGGTAGATGAAATCTGTAAAACGTTGAATGTTCTTGAAGGTTTTAAGTGGTTCGGAGTCTGGATTAACGATTTAAGAGATCATACGTTTCTACATTTATTAAAATATTCAGCTATCGGCGGGATAGCTTTTATTGCAATCCATGTTGGGAATAAATTCATGGTTTGGTTGCTGAAATGAGAGGAAATAATATGCCGGTAAACGATTCGCAGCCGTTTCAGTTATGGAGATTCTTGAAAAAGGTAAGAATCGAAATCTTTGTTTTTGCCTTTCTCGTCGGGGCATCCATGTTCCTGATGCCCAGGGAGGCCTTGATGGGGTTGCTATCTTTGCTTGCCGCGAAGCTTCTGACGTTGACCGTCGGGGTCACCTTCGCCCATCTGATGAGGATCTTCGGATTCCGCAACCTGTCGCTTACGGACATGATTAAAAAGGGAGAATGGTCCGGGGTGATTTTTCTGGCCATCTGGTATGCGGTCATCGTCTATGCCGTGGCCGTAGGAGGCTGAGATGCTATCGGCCATATTTAAGGGAATTGTCACAAGGGCATTATTCTGCATTTGGCTTATCATCATGTCCTTTATAGTTCTTTTATACACGCCTTGCGCTTGGCCATTGGATCGGTGCGCGATGCTGGTCAAGGATGTGAGGGTGGAGCATGTCAAACAATTCGGTCTTGATTTCCCCTACTGGTATGGAGTGGGGCAACTCAAGCAGGAATCGGCCTGTCGGACCGATGTCACGGCCTTCGATCAGGGAATGGGAGTGGCGCAATTCATGCCGAAGACTGCGCAATACGTGTCGTCCCTGATGGGTGAATCACTCGATCCGTACAACTCGAAACATGCGATCCGGATGCAGGCGTTCTACATGGCGCGGCTCGATCGATCGCGTCCGGATCCGGGGCCCGGCCTCTGGGCGACCTACCAGGCGTACAACGGCGGGTGGCCGGCGCTGCGGGGGGAAGAAATGCGCGCGGGATCCTGGTCGCGCGCCGCAATGAGGGCGGCGTGTTTCAGGAAAAAGATCGTTCTTCGCAGCGGGGCGGTGCTCGACTTCTGCGAAGTCAATTACGATTACTCCGTCCGCGTGCATCGCTACGGTCAGGCCTATCGAATCGGCGTCGACGGCAGGAGGTTCTTCGATGAGAAAATGTGATTTCGGCAATTTGGCCGCACGGGGTTCGATTGCGATCTGGGTCATGGTGGTGATTATAGCGCTGATCGCCTTGGAATCCGGCGGCGTGTATCTCTGGAAGATCTACAAGGCGCGCGTGAGCACGCAGCAGATCACCCCCGAACAGGTCCGGAATCAAGAGGCGGAGCTCGCGGCGAAATATGAAGCGATCATCAAAGTAAAGGACAAAGAGATCGCGGCGGCTGCCGTAAAACTGAAGGCGTCCCAGGCGCGGTATGAAACCCTTGCCAGGACAATAAGGGAGATTGGTCAAAATGTTCAGAATATCACGCCGCCCAAAGAGCGGAAAGCGATCTGCGAGCGTCTGGATCGCCTTGGTTATCGTCCTGATTCTGGGTGCTGATCGCCCCGGTTTCTCCGCGGAAAATAAACCCGATCTCGTCGGCTTTTCCGACGTTAAAGTCGCCGGCATGATCGTCGAGATCGAACGCGGGCGGGAATACGCAAGGCAGATCGCCGTCATGGGCGAGGGTACCGACGAGTTGCTCAAGGAAATCACCCTGCTCAATGACATGGTGGCGTCGCGAACGCAGCAATTCGAGGCGGCGCAAAAGACGATCGACGAGCAGAAAGGCTTGATCGATCTCGGCATCACGGGAATGGAATCCAGGGACGTCGAGATCGTCGAGCTGAAGGAGGCCGAATCCGCGGCATGGTTCAAGGGAGGCGCATACGGCGCGGTCCTGGGGATCGTGCTGACGATATGGGCCATCATTATGCTGTGAGACGGGGCGCGTATTGCCCGGACTGACGATAACAACGCCGCAAGGCAAACTAAGGAGGATTGAATCATGGGTACCGCAGAGAATGCAAAGATTCAGTACGAGAGCGGCCAGGACCTGGTCGCGTTTGTTGCCCTGACCGATCAGGGCGATCACAAGGATTTTCGGAGCGCCGATCCGCTCTGGTCGAACCGCGCGGGTTACGAGCCGGACGTCAAGCCGAACGGCCTGGCCACCGGGGGCGTGGTCGGCGTCGCCGCATCCGGATCGGACGACGTCGTGGACGTCGCCGCGCTTACATGTTATCTGGCCGGGCTCCTGACCTCGGTCATTGCCGAAGCCGACTTGGCGATCGCGCGGCCGACGGCGTCGCACGTCAAGTATTCCATCACGATCACCGGCGCCGGCGCCATCGCGGCCATAAAGGGCACGGAAAGCACGTCTTTTTCGACGACCCGCGGCGCGGCCGGCGGCCCCCCCTTAATCCTGCCGGATTCGATCGAGATCGCCCAGGTGTGGCTCTCTTCGGCGACCCCCGCGGCGATCACGGCCGACGAGATCAAACAGGTCGTCGGCACCCACTGCGAGCGGTACGATTATCCGACGTGGGAAGAGAAGCGGGCCAACGTCGCCAACCGGGTGATCGGCAACGCCGGGATCCTCTTCGCCTCGGCTCTTCCGTTGATCCACTCCGAGGCGTCTCCGGTTTCCCCGGTTCCGAAGGCGGTTTACGCGCAGTATTACGAGCCGTCCTTTGTGGATGTCCCGATCAGCTCCGATTTTGTGCCGCCGGAAACGACACATTCCGTGAGTTCCAAGCAGGTGTACGGAGCGACGATCGGCTCGTCGAGCCAGTCTCTCAACCAGGGGAATTTCACCGCTTTCTGCACCGACGGGATCTCCGACGGGATCGTCGGCCTGAAGAACGAGAACCTTTGGGTCAAGTTCTTCCAGAATCGATTGAATTCCGTGCCGTATATCCTCGCCCAGGGGAAGCTCGGCGTCTCGCGGACGTTCCCGGCGGGCGATCAGATCGCGGCGGCCTGCACGATATCGGCGGAAACGGCGGCCCTGGACGTGGTCGGGTAAAAAATACGCGGGAGTAGCTCAGGCGCGAGAGCCCGCCGATAATACGGCGGCGACGGCGGTTGAAATCCGCCCCCCGTAAATCACAGTCGGAGGCCGTATGACATTTGACGCAAAAAAGTTTCTCAAGACAAAATTCACCCCCCGGACCGAAGAGGTGCCGGTCCCGGACCTCCAGGCGTTCTTCCCGGAAGGCGCAAGGGCCGTCTGGACGGTCCGCGGCTTGACCGGGCAGGAGCTCGGCCGGGCGAACGAGGCGGCGGAGCGCAACAAGAACGTCGCCGCGATCCTGGAAGGGCTCGCCGGCGGGGCGGCAAAGGAGAAGGCCGAAGCCGTCAAAGAGCTTCTCGGCGTCGGCGGATCCACTCCGCAGGACATCGCCAAGCGCCTGGAACATCTGGTGACGGGCAGCGTGGACCCGCCCTGCACGCAGGAACTCGCCGTCCGTCTCTGCGAGACCTTTCCGGTCGAGTTTTATTTAATCACAAACCGGATCGTCCATTTGACCGGGCAGGGGCAGATGCCGGGAAAACAGCCTCCCTCTGGCGAGACGCCGAAGTCCGCGCCTGCCTCGCCCTCGGTTACGCCAGAGGGCGGTTCCTCTATGAGCTGAGGCCGGACCTGTTTCCCCAGGGCTACCTCACGCAAACCGAGATCGGGCTCTGGGAAAAGCATTACGAATCGATCAAAGGAACAAGAAAGTAAGAAGGTAAGAAAGAATACACCATGATGTGAGCATGTGACGGTCTTTAGTGACCCGTAAACGGTAATTTGAAAGGAAAAGTGAGTCATGGAAGCGGTCGATCACGTTAAAATTATCGAGGATATGTCCGAAGGGCGGTGTGAACTTACGACGTTGAGGATTGTGTTTTGCGTACTCGGTGCTTGTAAAATCGCTCTTCCTTTACATTCAGGGTGCCCGGAAGTGTTGAAGTCCGTTTTGTCAACCGAAGCTCTCGTCAAGGAGCGCATTGAAGTAATTTCGACGCGAATGGATGGGATGGCGGAAGATTTTCGAAAAGCGACAGAGTTCATCTTTGAAAAACCGATAACATCAAAAATTCAGTAGGAGGAGGACATGCATCATGGCCAATATTCAAAAAACCGTCGAGATAATCTTCGGCGGTAAAAATGAAGTCAGCAACGTGATCGGCTCAATCGAAAGGAATTTCGACTCGCTTAATTCCTCAATCACCGCCGCCACCAAGCCGCTTGCGACCATTGCCGACTCCGTCTTCAAACTAGACGCCGCGCTCCTCGCGCTGGCAGCCGGAGGGCTTTACTATGCCTATGAAAAGGCAATAAAATTCGAGAGTGCGATGGTCTCCTTTAGAAAAGTCTCGGACGGCACACAGGAATCAATGGATGCTGCCAGGGCCTCCTCTTTTGCTTTGTCAACGCAGTATGGCGCAACCGCCGTCTCCGTACTCAATTCCACAACAGATTTTATCCAGGCCGGGTACGATACGCAACAATCCCTGAAGCTCACCGAGGAAGGGTTGAAGTTGATGATGGCCGGGGAAGTCTCTGTGGCAGAAGCATCCCAATTCATGATTACAATTTTAAAGGGTTTTAAAGCCCCAGCAGAAGATGCCTCCCGCCTCACCGACATCCTCAACGCAGTTTCAGACAAAACCGCTACAAATGTGCGTGAGCTGGCTATTGGTATGGCATACCTGTCGCCAATCGCGAAGCTCATGGGGCTGTCATTTGAGGAAACGGCAGGCTTACTCACGCCCGTGATTGAGGTTTTTTCAAGCGGTAGTGAGGCTGCGCATGGGTTAAGGACCGGACTGCTGCGCATTGTTAATGATTCTGCGCCGGTTCGCCAGGGCCTGGAACAGCTCGGCGTTTCACAGACAGATTTAAATGGAAAACTCCGCAGCGGGAAAGATATCCTCCTCGACGTCCAAAAGGCCTACGTCGGCCTCGATGATCCGACCAGAATCTTCCTCACACAGCAACTTGCGGGGAAGGATCAGGCGGCCAAAATGTTGGAAGTGTTTAATGGTCTGAATAAGACCCTCGAAGTGACCAATATTGCGATGGGCGCCTCCGGCTCGATCGCGAAGGAAGTCGCGCTCCGCCTCGAATCAAGCCAAATCCAAGTCGATCGATTCAAGGTTGGTTTTGAAAACCTCGGCATCGTTGTAGGTGAGCAATTCAAGGTGGCGGCTACCGGGGCGGCCACTGGCGCGAACGCAATCCTGCAAGCCTTGAACGGCCTGGTCGTCAGCGGGGCCTTTGCTCCGCTATTCGACGAACTGAGCAAGATGGGAACCCGGCTTTCTGAATACCTTGTGAAGATCGCGGCTGCATTACCAGGGGCTATGAAGGGAATTGATTTCAGCGGCCTGATTGCATCTTTCGAAAGAGTGGGTGGCGAGATCGGCAAGGTATTCAGTACGCTTTTCGGGGACGTGGATTTGACAACCGCTGAAGGGCTGCATAAGGCGATCCAGGCGGTGGTTGACGCGCTTGGGAAATTAGTGGATTTTACGGGGGGGATGATCAAGGGCATGGCGCCGCTGTGGGAGGCGATTAGCTTAGGCATTGAACAATTCTCCGAGATGGATAGCGAGGGTGTGACTTTGGCGGGTACGATAATCGGTGTTGGCAAGGCTGTTAATGTCTTGACGGAAAACGCCGGTTTGCTCACCGGGGCGCTGTACCTTCTCACCACAAAAGCGCTTGTCGAAACTGCAACGTCTCTTGCGAGTTTGGGGGCGAAGGCGCTTAGTGCTGTGGGCGGCATGGGGGCTTTGGCCGCTGCGGCGGGGGCGGCCGTGCCGATCCTCGGCGTCGGCGTAGCGGGGGCTGTCGGTTATGCCGCAGGGTCGTTGTTGAATCAGATCCCTGTCGTCGGGAGGGTTGCTCAGGGGTTCTGGGAATTAATTGATGTGAATGATAACTTCTTCGGCGCCTCCGGGCGGACGAAGGCGCAGATGGACGAGACGAATAAAAAATTTGAGGAGGCGGTCGCAAAACATAAAACGCTGGCAGGGTCGCTCGGCACGACGGGGGCGGCGTCGGATGCATTGACGGGGAAGGTAGATACCCTCAAAGACAGGATCGGGGCTCTTCCCAAAGAGGTTTCGACGAAATTTGACATAAATGAGGCAATCAGGGCAGCGCAGGAGATTGCGTTTTTAAAGAAGGAAATTGATGAGGTCCCGGAGAAGCGCGATGTCATTGTTTCAATGTCTATCGAGGACTTCGAGGCTAAGATAGCCGGTCTTGATCAATCCTTGGCGAATAAACATTTGGATGTCGCACCTCAGCTATGGGACGAAGATAGCCAGTCGGTGATCGAGCATCTCGGTGATTGGATTCGAAAGACTAGCGAGGATGATTTTGGAAAAACCATTACCCTGATCCCCATCGGCATCGATTCCGTAGAAGTAGAAAAACAGATCGCCGCCATTAACAAGACGGACCGGGACGCTTTGATCTTGCCCGCTAAGATTGATTGGGACCCGGACGGAACAACTTTTGAGAAAATTGGGAAATCCATAGAAGGAATCTGGAAACAGTCCTTCGTTGACGGAGAGGTGTTGTATACCGATTTCGGAGTCAAAATCGGAGAGTCTCTTGAGAAGGGTATCACAAAAGGAGCCAAGGGTGGGGTTAAAGCATCCAAGGCCGCACTCTCACTCGAAAAGGCTCAGCTTAAACTTGAGGAGGAGAAGCTCAAAAATGTCAGGTCTGAAGTTAAGTACGAGCTGAAATTTGATGAGACAAAGATCAAGGCTTCCGCCGACGTCATCCAAAAATCCATCGAATGGAAGGCAAAGGTCGATATCGCCGAGGCCGAAGGGGCCTTCAAGGTCCTTGCCGAGGCAGCCAAAAATATCGGAACGGAGATCGATTCAACGGGCAAAACGATGGGTGGCCTTGTTGAGAGTCTGATCAAGACAAAAGATTGGGGCAAGGAGAGCACTATCGAGAAACTCATCAAGCAGGAAAATGAAAGAAGAAGCGCTGCATTCGAGGCCAACCAGGAGCTTATCGAGCAGACCATCCGATTGAATAAGGAAAGGCTCAAGGCATATGAGAAGGGAGAGGGGATGGTAATGGTGAAGGCGGACGGTTTAAAGCCACACCTGGAATTGATCCTCTGGGAGATCCTCGAGGCGATCCAGGTCCGGGCCAACGAAAGCGGATCCGAATTCTTGCTGGGGATGAAAGCCGTATGAACGACATGATTGGCATATCAGTGTCCACCGCCGATGAAGCGGGATCCATGGTGCTCCGGATGACGCAGGGGTCGCGGCTCAAAAATGGGTCGCGGCGGGTTTCGCGGACCAAAACGCTCGACGGCGGATGCGCTATTTTTGACGGCGGGTTTTCGCATTCCGACCGGACATGGAGCGTCGAGGCCCGCGTCAGCGACGCGGTCTGGGAAGCGCTCTGGGCGATAATGATCAGTTACGCGTTGGTTTATGTCGCGACGGAGGAGGGCTTCTTCGAGGCCTGCCTCGAGTCGGCGGAACGAGACGAGGACAGGGCCGTCCTGTCCATTTTGATAAAGGAGAAGCTGACATGAACAGTATTTTCAAGGGAAAAATGGGGGCCTTTTTCACGAGGGAGCTGATCGCGAGGCGCGAGATGAAGGCCAAATTTCTTATCTTCTCGCGATGGGGGTTTGAGCATTACGATAGATACGGCTTTCTCAAGGAGGCCTCTCAAAAGGACGTGGAGAACTGCTGTACCGCCGAAGGACTGACCAGACTCCTAAACGTCATGTTCCACGAGGCCCAGCAGATCACGGAGTGGTATATCCTCCTCTTCGGGGACAATTACACGCCGCTCGATGGCGATACCTACGCGGTTCCGGGATTCACCGAATTAACGGATTATGACGAAACTACGCGCCCCGCGTTTGTCGAAGCCGAGGCCGTGGATAAGGTTATGACAAACAACGCAAACAAGGCGACCTTCACAATGAACGCCGATACGAACCTCTGGGGATCGGGTCTGGTCGGCGGCGGCTCGCCGGCAAACGGCAAGGGCGATACCGCCGGCGGCGGGGTGCTCTATGCGGCGGCGAAATGGGCGACCGCAAAACCGGTTGAGATCGGCGACACGTTCAAGGTGAGATGCATTCTGACGTCGAGCGACGTGGTGTAACAGAAAAACATGGTGTAACAGATGGCATATACCCCCGATCCGTTGGACAAAACCGCCCTGATGACGGCTAACGATGCGCCTTCGCCCAACGTCGCGTCGTCGAGTGGCGCTTACAATTCGGGATCGGAAGCGTGGTATGCCTTCAACCATGACCAACCAGGATTTTGGGATTCGGCCATGGGCGCGTTTCCCAAATGGCTGAAGTATGATTTCGGGAGCGCCCTGTACGTCATAACGGGATACAACATCCTCCCGTATGTGGGTGAGGCTCCAATCGATTTTGTTCTTCAGGGCAGCAACGATGATTTGAACTGGGTAGATTTTGACACTCAGGCGGATGTGACGGGATGGGACGATAACACCGTAAAGACATTTTCTTTTAGCAACTCGACCGCTTACAGGTACATCCGGCTTTACATCACCGAGGCCCAGCATGCCTTATATTGCGGTATACGCGAGCTTGAGCTTCTTCGGAATCCTTTGACCACCGAGGTCGATATCGCCGCCGAGGCCGGCATAAATGCGGACTTCGACGGCTTCCGGCTCTCCGATGAGCTTGCCGCCGTGGCGGGCGTCCAGGCGGAATTTGACGGCATCAAGATGGGCGACGACCTCGCCGCCGAGGCCGGGATTAAGGCGGAGTTCAGCGCTGCGGGCAGCATATATTCAAAAAGCATGAGCGGGAATGCCGGGGTCAATGCCGCATTCACCCGGTCGACAGAGGCCCTTCGCGATGTGTCGGCGGAAGCGGGCATGTCGGCGGACTTCGACGGCTTCAACTGGAGCAGTTTTCTTCGCATTTACCGCGACCGCATCGGCATTCGCTACATCCTCACGCTGCGGCAAACGGGCATGGACGACCTCGTTGTGCCTATATCTTCGTTTCAGACCAGACTTCGGACGGGCGATCCGACGTATCTCTCGGTCGTCGTTCCGGGCAACGATCAGTATGACGCGATCGCGGCCCGCGACGATGCCGAAATGATCCTCACGATGGAGTATGTCATCGATGGGACCGTCTACCATTATGAGGAGGTATGCACGGTCGACCTCGAAGATGTCCGTCTGGACCAGGGATCCACGAGCGTGAGCGTGACGCTCTCGGGACATCGGACCGTCACACACTCGGCAAAAATTGTCTCTCTGACCGGACAATCCTACAAGGCCGTTTATGACGGGAAAATACGGTACAGGTGTACTCCGGATCTATATCTCCGACCGGGTGACACCTGCATCATAGGCGACGATACTTTCGTCGCCGGGGTCATCACATGGATGGCGAATCCATCGTATCAGACCCTTGAAATTGAGGAAGCGTGATGGGAAAGGGGCAGATCATATCGGGCGGCCCGGACGGCAGATACTCCGTCAAGGGTCTCTGGGACCGGACAAGGGCAGCCGCGAGGATCGCCAGAATCGACGCCGAGATCATCCTCCTGGATCAGAAGGTGACCACCCTCATAAGCGAGATCGCGGCGGCCCAGGCGGAATACGAGGCGGCAAAAACGACATCTCCGGCAAAGACCTTCGCGGAGCTCGCCGCCATGCTCACGCCGATCACGGCAAAAAGGGTCAAAATGAGCCTCTATCTCATCGAGAAGGCATCGAAGGTTTCGACGAAGAACAGACTAAACACCATTGCCGCCGACTCTATCGTCGATGCGTGGTGCGCCGATTTGACGGAGGACCTATCGGGAATCGTGGGCACGATCGAGATGAACGGAGAGCCGGGGAACTGCATGATACTTCCCGGGTACAACGGCGGGGCTGTCTATAGTCGCACGCGCGACGGCCAGATCCAGCCGGTTATGGCAAACACCCCCGAGGGGACCTTTTTCAATAAGGCGCTCATGACGGGATGGCAGAAGTGGATGCCGACCTTCAGGGTGGGGACGATAACCGCGATGTCCGAAGCCGATATGGCGGCCAACCGTTGTACCGTGACGCTGGATCCGGTGAATAGCCGGGAGGTCAGCAGACGATCGTCGTTCAACATCAATTACCCCGATATTGCGACGGTGCTGACGAACATACCGATAGAATACATGACCTGACACGCCGCGGCCTTCGCCGTGGGCGATAGGGTGGTGGTGAAGTTCATAAGTTTGGGAACACAGACGGCGGCAAATTGGAGTACAGGCAAAGTGATAGGATTCGAGACAAACCCGAAGGCATGCGTGTCCTATGTCGTTGAAATCCGAAACCTCGATGGATCATTGAAAAAATATTGGAGTATGGGAAAAGATGGAGTCAACACCGAGGTCCCCAATAATTCCTCATGGAAGTATCGGCTTTTCTCCGGTCAGGACTACCCTGTAACATTCTTGCCTACAGTAGTCACGGCAGACAGAATCCCCAGCAAGGCGATGGAGTGGATCGCAGGGGAAAGCGCAATACTGGGGCTCCCTGTAACGCCGAAATTCCAGTCAAGTAAGGTTTCATCGATTGATGAAGAAGTAGACCGTGAAAGCGTTGATACCTCTTCTGGTGTTTCTCACGATAATGCCGTTCTAGCGGCTAAGATGGGTGATAATCCCATCACATCTTCCGGCGCTACTGCATGGGCCAATACTGAGACATTAAAACAATTTCTGGTGCATAAAGTTAATGGGATAGAAATAATCGATCCGCCATTCCTGACTTTAGTCGGTAACGTAATCGGCAATAGCACGTGGGGCATGACGCACACTCTTGGAACTGGCTATTCAAATTATGTCGGGACTGAAGAAATTCTATATGATGGCTCAACCGCTGTCGAACACACCTACATGGCCATTGGGGACGGAAAATTTGCTGGGTATAGTTATTTTGTAACAACGTCACGAGATCAACAGATTTCTACTGTATCTTTCCATCATCTATCCCCAACTTCATATAGCAAGATAGCTGCAAGCGAATCTTCAAAAACATTTGCTTACGGACCATTAATGTACGGGAGTCATGAAATACACCCTGCATGTTCGGTCATAGAAACAGCGGTCTTTAGTGGGTCAATGAGTATTGCGCCTGTATCAAACAGCCCCTTAAGCTATGGTCCTGCGAGTGGATCATATATTTATGGGTATAACGGGAAGGCTCACGATTTCTTGTGGCAACTGGGCAATGGGGACGAAGAATTTTGCTGCGAGTACTGGGTTATCGATTGGGTAAGAAATAATAATCGAACTGTTTCGCAGGCTGAGTATGGTCTTAATGCGTGGAATGCCTGGCCTGGGTTTGAGAATCATGGGGATTATGGATCATTTGAACTCACAGGAGATGATTCATTTACAAAAACGGTGACATATAAATTAGCATTTAGGACAAAGGGCGCAATAACCCAAATCACTCTCGGTACGTCAAACGAGATAGGGGATGGTACATGGAAATATGCGAGCCTTGTGGGAAGAGAATGTGATACCCACTTTTTAATTTTACATACATTTTTATCAATAATATTATGGGGGCCGGCATTCTACACCTACGAACTCATCGTCATTAATAAGATAACGGGCGGATACGAACGAATCCCCCTCGGAGATGAAACCACGTGGGGGCAGAATATTCGTATAGCGTTAAAGGGGATAGGTCCCGATGCGTACACGCCGCCACCCCCATCACCATAATGATTAAGGCTGAGCGAATGAAGCGAAAAAGGAGGAACATGAAATGCCAAAAATGAGTAAGTACATGATTGTGACCGATCCGCTGGATGCGGATTATGTATTGATTGTTCACGAGGGCGTAACAAAAAGGGTTAGTTTTTCCACGCTTAAAGATATCATCTTTTCCCCTTATCACAAAAACAACCTGTCCGCGGTGACGGCACCCGGGGCGAGCGATGATTCCGGCGACGGCTACAGCGTCGGGTCACTCTGGATCAACGTGGCCGGATCCCCGAAGGAAGCCTATCAGTGCATGGACGCGACGGTGGGTGCGGCGATCTGGATCAACACGACGCTTGACATCTCGGAGCTCGGCACCGGCGCCGTGCGCAATATCGAGGCGGGCACGGCGGAAAATGACATGCTCTTCGGCGGACCTTCGCCGTTTTTCTGGATCACAAAAACCCTTGCCCAGGCGAAGGCGATCCTGGGGATCGGCGGGACGGTGCCCACTCCGACGGCGGAGAATGACGTCATTATGGGTGCAGGATCCCCGCTCGATTGGGTAAAAAAGACTATCGAGGAGCTGAAAACGGCACTCGGCCTGGGGACGGCCGCCTATACGAATACGACCGCCTATGATGCCGCCGGCGCAGCGACATCTGCGGCGGCTCCCAAGGCGGACAAGGTCCCTACATCTCCGACCCCTGTGGACTATTTGGCCGGCCTGGATGTCTCCGGGAACCTGGCGGTATCGACGGTCGCGGTTGTTGATGCCGCGGACGCAATATCGAAAAAGCACTCGAATTCTCTCGACCATGCGCAGGGAACGGATCAGGGCCTTGACACGGGTGGCGCGAACGCCGTTACAGCCGCACAGGTCAAGTCCGCGGTGTCGGCAGCCCATGCCCCCGAATCGGACAACCAGGACCTCTCCGGCCTGATGCAGAAATCGGCCAATTTCTCGGATGTTGGCAATGCAGTGACTGCGTTCGGAAATATTAAACAGCCAGCGTCTGACGTCGCCACCGGTGTGGTAGAAATGGCCACCGTCCCGGAATCGGTCACCGGGACCAGCTTGACGCTTGCAGATACGCCTGCAGGCGGTCAAGCGAAGGCCGAGGACGAACGGATCCGGCAGGCGGAAAACGGATCGGAGCAGATCCAATACCCCATCCCGATCAGCGGCTATATGCTTAAAGCGGCATCGGATGGTTCCCCGGCTACGGCGACCAACACCGATTCGGACGTCGCCGATGCAGTGACGAAAAAGCACGCCCAAAACACAGATACCGGCACGGCGGCTACTTCGTTCAAAATCAACACCGGCGGAAACGAGGCGGATTTACAAACAGGCGGGCTTACCGGGGATCGAGATTTTACCCTGCCGGATATTGATACTATGCTGGCCGGGGCGGTCGTGATGGCTCAAAACTCATTTGAAATCATAGCCTATTAGCATAGGCGGAAAAGGAGACGTTATGGGAATCAGAACAGAATTGACCGGCATGTTGCCGGGAACTATCGTCCGGATCGAGGAGCTTCTTGAAAAAACAGCGGATCTCAATCCAAAGGTGGTGCGCGGGTATGATTCGCTCGCCGGCAAGGACAGCTATTTTTACTGGGGCGTGGCATGCCGGATTCAATGCGCGGACATGGCAGCGCTCAAGACGAATGCAGAAGATATGGGTTTTCTGTGGCTGTCCAATGACGGGGATCTGGCCTATATCAAAGGACTGACAATCGATGAATTCAAGACCTATCGGGTCAACGGCGATCTCGAGCTGACGCCGGAAAAGGAGGGGGTGTAATCATGGGGAACTTCATTTCGCAACACGTTTTGATCCCGAAATTCACGATCTCGGATGTCGCGGGCGTCACGTTTGGCGGATTTCTGGCGGACAAATATGTCTGTTCGCAGCCGAACGCCACCCCTTCCGAAGGCAGTCCCGATGTCGCCCCCGCCGGCGCGGCTGCGGCGGTCCCGGCCATTTCGAAGGCCGGCGTTCCGGTGTGGGACTATATCACATTCCCTCAGGCGATGATCGCCTGCTGCAACCGGGGAAAAGGCTGGCATCTGCTTTCGGCTTTCGAGTATGCCGCCCTGGCGTTCCTGGCCAAGAAGTATGGCACGCAGCCCCACGGCGGAAACGCAAACGTGGATCCGCCCTCGGATATCACCTTCACGACCGAGATCGCTTCCCTCGACAAGCATCTGCACGGCGAAAACGGCGGATATCACCGCGCCCTTCCCGGTACGGGTCCGAACACCTGGGCGCATAACCACCTGGCGTCGGGCGTCTTCGACCTGCAGGGCCTGGTTTGGCAATGGATCCTCCTGATGATGGCCACGAGCGGATATCCCTACGTTCCGGCGAATCTGGATGTCAGTTATACCGGCTCTCCCTATGGTCGGGGGACCATCTCTGGATCCGGAGGCGCGACCCCCACCCTGTCGCTCGACGGCGCCGGCATCAACTGGCTGAAAGCATGGACGGTGGATGAATTCAACACCGATTGCTGGTGCTACATTGCCGAAGCGGGCGGCGGTGCGGGCGCACTCTATCAGGTCGTAGACACGACTCCCACGACGTTGATCCTGGCCAATGGCGCCGCCCCCGGCGATGGCGCGGCGACGTTCTGCATTTTCAAACTGATCGCGACGGATGTCTCCGGCGGGTGCTCCTCCGGACAAAAGATCCTGACGCTCCGAGATGCAGACGCCAACCTGAAACCGTTCGCGATCCCCGCGACGACGGACGGGACTGGCGCGGCGGCCTATGGCAACGACATTTATTACTTTGACAAGAGCTCATTGCGCGCGGCGTTGCGTGGCGGCAGCTTCCTTGACGTGGCGTCCGCGGGTGTGTTCGCGCTCCACTTGAGCAACGCTGCGTCGGGCTCGTACTCCTCCTTCGGCTTCCGCGCCGGCAAGGCACTCTGAAATCTGCTTTTTCAGACTATCTGTCTTTCCGAGGAAAAGGGAGGAGTTAAAAAATGTCGAGAACGAACGAATTGATCATCTACCAGAAGCATTATGATTTAATGCTCTATTCGTTTCCGATCATCGGCAGATTTCCGAAGGAGCAGCGGTTCGTCCTCGGTCAACAGATCGAAAATGCCATGCTGGATATCGGCATGATGATCGTTCATGCCAATAAATTGCGCCAGAAAAAGGAGATGCTCTATGAACTCGACATCGCTCTGGAGAAACTACGTTTTCTGATCCGCTTGTCGAAAGATTTGAAGATGATGTCGGTGTCAAAATATGGCCACCACTGCGAGCGAATCGACGAGATCGGTAAATTGCTCGGCGGGTGGATTAAAAGCTCCGTCCCGGATCATTCCGGGACGGCCAAACAGGGGCATGGTTGATTATGCGCGCGGCGTTACGTGGCGGCAACTTCAATAACGAGGCGAACGCGGGTGTGTTCGCGCTCAACTTGAACAACGCTCCGTCGAACTCGAACTACAACATCGGCTTCCGCGCCGGCAAAACGAAAGATTCTTCAGCGAGACGGCCGGGATAACATTTCCCGGGCGCAGTGCAGAGTGCTTTGGAATCATGACCCTCACCGTAAGGTGAAAAATAAAAAAGGGGATGTACCCTCAGTAGACAACGAACAGGACGCATTCTTCCGGGAGCGGCATGAAAACATATAGCGGTTTGTATCCTCAAATCTGCGAATTCGACAACATTCACGCGGCCTATCTCAAGGCACGCCGATTGAAGCGCTATAAGCAAGAGGTCCTGCGTTTTTCCTCCAAGCTGGAGGAAAACCTGATCAACATCCAGAACGATTTGATTTGGAAGACTTACCATCCCAGCCGCTACAAATATTTTACAATCTACGAGCCGAAACAGCGCCTCATCGCGGCCCTGCCGTTTCGGGACCGCGTCGTCCACCACGCGCTATGCACCGTCATCGAGCCGATCTGCGAGCTATCCATGATTCACGATTCTTTCGCCTGTCGCCGCGGCCAGGGTGTTCTTTCCGGCGTTCTCAGGACAACCCGCTTCCTCCGGGACGCCGGTCGTCGCTGGGGCCGCGTCTATTGCCTGAAGGCGGATGTCACGAAGTTTTTTCCGTCGATCAATCACGAGATCCTCAAGCGGATACTTCGCCGCCGGATCGCCTGTCCGGATACCCTTTCCCTGATCGACACCATCATCGACAGCACCGAAACCGATCGGGGGCTCCCGATCGGCAGCCTGACTTCGCAGCTATGGGCGAACGTCTATCTCAACGAGCTGGATCATTTTGTCAAAGAGACGCTCCGGATCCGATACTACATCCGCTATATGGATGACTTCGTGCTCCTCGATGCAGACAAGGTCCGCCTGCACAATGTGTTGGAGGAGATCACCGCGTTTCTCGACGATCGGCTCCATCTCTCCCTGAATGGCAAAACACAGATTTTCCAGATATATCCGCGCTGCGTGGATTTCCTGGGATACCGGATCTGGCCGAATTATCGTCTACTCAGAAAAGCGAATGTCAAGAGGGCGAGGCGACGATTAAAGAAACTGGTGCGCCAGATTCGCGCGGGAGAGATCACCTGGGAGAGCTTCCGCCCTCACTTAACGTCCTGGCTCGGCCATTGCCGATATGCGGACAGCTTCCGGATCCGGAATAGCGTGATGAGATCCGCCGGGATCCTGGCGGAGGATATTCATTGATGAGAAGGCTTGTTTTAATCATATTCTTTTTTGCGGTTCTCGCCGGTTGCAATAACGGGACAGACAAACTCGGAACCGGGGGAAGGCTGTTCAACGACTATCAAGGCTGGTTCACCAGCATCAGCCAGCCGACCAAGTCCACGCTGGATACTACTTTAACAATTCGTTTCAGGGGTTTTGGAAGTGAAGCCGAGAAGCAAACCGCTTGGGATAAGCAATGGAGGAGCAAGCATCCGGAATGGGGGCCGGTTCAACAGGCGACTGTATCAGGGTTTCCCATCGAGATATGGTTCGATATTCGGGAGATTCCCAAGGAGGGCTTGCTGCTCCCGCCCCATATTATTGGCCATGAGGTGATCCATGCAATCAAGATCGCGCGACCCGAAGCAATCGATTCGGATAGTTTTGCGATGAGGTAGAACTCGGTAAAAGCGTAGAGACTTGTAGAGACCAAGAAAAAGGCCTCCTTCGGGAAGCCCTTGTTATTGGTGGGTCGTGCGGGAATCGGACCCGCGACCAACGGATTAAAAGTCTTGTAAAAAAACAATCATATCGAATATTTGAAATAAATTTACTGCCCTCGTGTAGAGACTGGCCTTTATTTCTGCGGATTTCCCGTAGAGACCTCTCCGGAAAACAAGCCCTGCGCCCGCCTGAGATCAGCCATTGAAACATGAGAATACCATTGTGTCGTAAGAATATTTTTATGCCCGAGGAATCTCTGAATGATTGAAGCGTTGACATCAGAGGCCATAAGGTGACTGGCTATTGAATGCCTCATCAGGTGTGGCGTCACCCTTTTTGTCACCCCCGCCGCCTTGCAGATCCGTTTGATTGCTGCACGGACATCCCCGATCGGCTCCCCTTCCATTTTTTTTAACCCGAACAGATATTCCCTGGGCTTCATCGGCCATAGATCCACCAGATCTTTTACCGCATCGATGACCTGATCGCTCAGGGGCAAGACTTTTTCCGTCCCGCCCTTCTGTCGGACCTTCACAGCTCGATTCTCAAAGTCAAAATCTTCCAGTCTCAAAAAGCGAACCTCTGAAAACCGAAACCCGAGCGCGTACAGGCAGAGGAAAAACGTCCTGTAAAACGGCTCCCGTTCCGCCGCCTGCATGATTCGACTGACCTCCTCCGGACTCAGGACGACGGGAAGGGGCCTCGAGCATGGCAGCTTTTCATAGTGGATCGCCGGGATATCGATCTTCTTTTCCCGCCGGCACCACTTCAGGAATCCGGCGAAGTAGTCCAGCTCCTTATTCACCGTCCTGTTTTTCACCTTCCCGGCCCGGTTCTGCTGGTAAAGGCTGAAATACTCCGGCGCAATGTCCCGAACCTGATACTGTCCTAGAATGGGGCTGATCGACTTCTCCCATGTCA